>Ga0183098_10157_pt1 | contig 236818 bp, 197 predicted proteins | sample BioMet9_FD_128884 | JGI IMG/M metagenome (GOLD analysis project Ga0183098, IMG submission 128884) | Microbial communities from bioreactor (seeded with sewage sludge) at Lawrence Berkeley National Lab, California, USA - Biofuel... | ecosystem: Engineered > Bioreactor > Anaerobic > Unclassified ...
GATTCCACCTACCAAACTATTTAAAGTTTGCTGCTTGTTTCTATGTTTCAACGAACTTCCCGCTACGTTATTTCCGAAACGGGCTGCAAAGGTAATCAACTTTTTCTTTCCCGCAAATTTTTTGCAAAAAAAAGTTAAATATTTTTCAAAGAAGCGTAAAAAAGCCGTTGCAGATATCTACAACGGCTAAAAAAAATCTGTTACAAAATTGTAAATTTTACTTTTTATTTTACTTTTTATTCTCCTTTAAGATATCTCTTATCTCTTCCAAAAGTTTCTGGTCTTCAGTTTTTTGCGGAGCTGCATGTGCGGGCTCTTCTTCTTTCTTCTTTGAAAGAAGATTGATTCCTTTTACAAGCAGGAATACGCAGAATGCTATGATCATGAAGTTGATAATAACATTTATAAATGTTCCGTATTTAAATAAAACTGCAGGAACAGAGGGTGATGTTGCCGTCGCAGCCACAGCAGGCTTAAGCGTAACAGCCAGGTCTGAAAAGTCTACGCCGCCAACAAGGACACCAAGGCATGGCATGATTAAATCGCCTACCAATGAGTTAACTACAGCTGTGAATGCAGCACCTACAATGAAACCGACAGCCATGTCCATGACATTGCCGCGCATTGCAAATTGCTTAAATTCCTGAAAAAATTTTTTCATGTCTAGTTGATTTTTATTGGTTCTCTGTTATCTAAAACAACCTTGTTCACTGCCATGAGTCCCTTCTCCGTACGCCACATTTTTTCTGCCATATTGTATATGGCCTGCTGTATTGTATACGGAGGTTTTACCACAACTATAACCAGCCCGTTAACACCTTTATCTCCAATAACTTGTACGGCATCTTCTCCACTATATGCGGTCATTGTCTCTATGTAACCGTTCTTAATGTCATTAAAGGAATCCACAAATGCTTTATGATTTAAAGAGTCCGCAACAAGAACCGGCGCACCATTTGGATCTTTATATGAATAGTTCCTAAATGCCGCATCATCAGTGCCGTATAATTCAACATCACTCCTTAGTTTTTGGGCAAAGTTCCCGTCTTTATTATCAAATTGATTAATGGTCATTTTGGTAACAAATGCCTGACGCGTAAGATTTCTCTCAGACGGAATTGCCTGACATGTGGTATAATCCTCCCCCTCTTCGAGGTCTAAAACCAGCACTCCATTTGGAAGGTCTTTGCCATATTGCTTAATTTGTTTTTTATCTTTAAGATAACGCATCCCCTTTACTGCATCGGCCCTAATCTCACTAAAGAACGTCACAACAGAATCTCCTACTACATACATTGGAGTTTTTGTAGAATCACAATCTACAATTGCACTTATGGTCAGCATGTTATCTACGGATGAACCCTTCTTGTCATATATTGTGCAAAGCACTTTTAATGAATCTTTTAGCGTAACCTCAGCAACAGACTTGCTCTTTTTGCCCCTCTGAAAATAATCCATCGCGGAGACATAAGAAAAACTGAAAACAGAAAGTGCAACCAACGCTGCTGCGGCAAAAATGCGTGCGGAAAAAAATCTTTTAAATCTCATACCAAAAAAAATATTAATAATGCCGGAACTGTTTTAGCTCCCGACAAGTGCAAATATAAGAAAAGATGCATAGAACAGACGCCCGCTTGCTAATTGCCGGTACTCTCACCTTTGGCGTGCCCGAAAATATATGAGATTCCAAAAGACAATCCCACTCCCGCAATATCTGCCCTTGAATTTACTCTATACCAGGTATTTGCAGAGGAATCACCATTGCCGTACTCATAGGTGTTTTTACTGGTCCCCTTAAATTTGAGAACGGCAAAATTAGTCAGAGAAATATTGTATGAAAGCTTCATATTCTTTGAATTCCCTGATAGAGTGAGATATGACATACTAAAGTAGTGCGTTTTTGTTTGCTGTGCCGCATTGCTCATAACCGGGAAGAATTTACAAATAGCGCTTAACTTTAGCAATCTGTTAATGTTGTAGCTTGCACTAAAACTTGGAGAAACAGAAAACGTACGTCTGGTGGTATCAGTTCTATACACATTATACTGGCAATCAGATGAGATACTTGCATTAAAATTCCTTGTAAACTTATAACTGAACGATAACTTGTTTGACGCCACATTTGAAAACCCCTTGTTCTTGTATTTAGTATAAGTAACTCCATCATTTCCCATTGTAGAGAAGGAATTGATAACATCGGCCGTGTATGAATAATTAATGGCAGATGAAAAATTGACTTTGCCGTGAACATAAACGTAAACAACTGAGAATTGGTCAACTGTTGCATCTTTCAAATTGGGATTTCCGCTGCTCACATATAGAGGGTTGGAATCATCTATTGTTGGGTCAAGCTCCCTGAGATCTGGATGTCCGGCAGCTCTGCTATACATGAACATAAGGCTGTGTCCGCCGGCACCTAACACGCTCAGCCTTGCACCCGGCAAGAAATTACAGCTGTGATAATTTATATCGGCGCTATTTGTAAGCGTCCCTTTATTTTTATAATAATCTAAAGCTCCCGATAGTGTTAGTGTCAACCCTTTAGTCAGCTTAAAAGAATAAGATGTTTTCAATATTCCCTGATTGAGCTTATTATCTTGAGCCTGAGGATAATCATCATTCTCTTTCCAAAGATTAAGCGCCTGATCAAAAGTATATGCGGCGTTTAAGTTCTTATTTTTTTGATATGAATAATTTGCGTTAAAAGTAATTGATTGCTTTTTTGTTGCCGGTATGGAAAATATACTGTTAAAAGAGTGCATTTTAGTTTTTGCAACATTGTCTCTTTTGCTTTCAGAAGATGACGTTGCTGTTTTGTCTATATTCTCAAAAAGAGAATTTGAGTTGCTGCCGTTTCTTAGGTAGTTATATACATAACCAAAACTGAAATAGGATTTATAAATAGTTCCTTTTGAGTAGGTCATATCAAACTTATTATTCAGATTCCTTCCCCTTGATTTATAAATATTATTACTCTCCGCACCAGTCTGATAATAGTAAAAATTTGTAGATGAGGGAGAATTATTCTTATCATACTGATAATTGTAATTTGTAGTGATAGATTGTTTTTTGTCAATCTGATAAGCCATTCCTCCCGCAAATGATGGAGTAGTCCTCTTAGAACTTTGTCTTCCGTTGCTTTCCAAAATCGGAACGGGAGAAGAATTGTCTTCTATCTTCTCTCTTAAAGAACTATTTTTCATGTCATGATAGGAATCGGTATCATTAAAACGCACCGCGGCGGAATATGAAAAATGCTCCGTACTGGCCACAAAGTTTGCACTGGGAATTAGGTTATATGAAAACGCATCAATTCCGGCAGACAATGCAGGAGTAAACAGCAGGCCCTCAAATAACTTTGATTCATTCTCCGTAATGATATTTATCACAACATCATTCTTTGCAAATGCAGGGGGAGGATTGGGAATCAATTCAATGCTCTTTATCTTCTTGCCGGATACCATTTTTAAAACGGAAGCGTCTGGCCTTATACTATAATCATATTTTCCGTTTACCATGTATGCAATGCTTTGGCTTCCGCCAAAATATGTTGGCTTATTAGATGCATCTAATTCTATAAAGGGCAACTTCTCCAAGAGCTGGACCACCTTCTTTTTTTTAGCTGTTGAGTCTGCGGAGACATCATACATATAACCATTCTCAGAAGGCTTAATAAGTTGTGGGGCTGTAACATATACAGCATTGAGCCGGGTATTTGGCTTAAGGAATACTATACCCAAATTAAAATACTTTTTTCCGGATCTGACATCAACTTTTTCTACAACGCTGTCATAGCCAAGCATTGCAATCTCCACGGTGTAAAATTTGCTACCCCTCTGAAAAAAAGATTTAAAAATTCCGGCATTATCAGAAGGAACATTGTCTATGAGTTTATTAGCATCATCTCTAATTACAATCGTTGCAAACGGAATAGACTTTTTTGTCTCCCCGTCTTTTGCAATACCGCCAATGGCGATCTCCTTATTCTGGGCGGAAATAACCCCCGCACCGTAAAAAAAGACAAGGTGAAAAACTAAAAGAAGTGCAAAAAAAGTATTAACTGCGGTGCGTGCCTGCATAGGTGATATATTATTTTTTAATACAAATTTTTTCATAAAGGTTTCTAATATTTTGAGTGCCCAAACGTGTAAGTCAAGCTAAATGACACCATCATGGCGGTCATATCGTTTTTTGACTTCACTCTATACCAATTGTCAGAGGATGCGTCATCCCTATACTCATAAAAATTTTTTTGAGTGCGCCTCAATTTAAAAGTTTCGAATCCGCCTATGAATAATTTATAGTTCAAACGCATATTTTTTGAATTTCCTGAAAGCATCAAGGAGCTTGCGGTTTGATAATGGACTTTCGTCTGTTGAGCCGCATTTGCGCTTAAGACCGGAATAAAGTTAAAAGAACTTGACAGCGCCATAAGACGGGTAATTTGATAGGTCAATGTTAAATTGGAATTGAAAGTGTTATTACAGCGCATTGTATCCGATTTATACAAATTATGCTGACATACAACACTTGCGATAGTTTTAAATCTTCTTGTAAAAACATATTGCACCATCATTTTGTTAGAGAACAGGGTTGCGTATCCAAGATTTTTATAGGTGGTATGCGTTAACCCGTCCGCCCCCATGGATGATATGTAATTGATCGCATCTTTCGTGTATTTGTAAAATAGTGCATTGCTCAGTGTTGTCCTCCCCAGCTTCGCAATATAAGAGAGCGATATGCTATATGATTTGGAATCTTTTAGATCTGGGTTACCGCTGCTCACATATAAAGGATCAGCGTTATTCACGGTTGGGTTAAGTTGATATAACATCGGACTATCGGAATTCATTGAATATGACAATTGAATATTATGTGAAGTTTTTATCATCCATGTAAGTTTTACCATTGGCAGAAAGTGCACGGAGTGATAGGAAATTGTTTTATTCTGATCCGTTTCCATATTGCCGCTATTCTTATAATACTGCAAATTCCCGGACAGGGACAGTATTACATGTTTTACCGGATTCATGGAATATGAAGCCGTCAAGTGTCCATTTTGCACCTTGTTGTTCAATAGTTGCGGATAACCAGAAGAGCTGCTCCACATATTTGAAGCCTCATCGTAAAAATAAGATGCGTTTAAATTTTTATTTTTGGTGTAATCGTATTGTCCCTGAAAAGATATGGCCTTGTCTTTAGTTACGGGAATGGCAAAAGTTGCCCCGGCGGAATGTTCCTGATCCTTTGCGGAGTTATTTCTTTTGGTGGAGTTTTTTTCGCTTGCCGACGAAGAGGTGAGGACGGAATTGATATCCGCATCATCCTTTGAATAGCCGTAATTATAGAAAAAGGAGAAGTCCCTTTTTCTAAACTCTCCGTTTGAGTAGGCAATCCTAAAATCGGAGGATGTATTCCTTCCGCAGGATTCATAAATATTGTTTGAGGAAGAACCAGATTGATAATAGTAATAATCTGACAGTGAATGAGAGTCATTTCTTTTGTGAGAGAGCTCAAAGGAAACCGAAACATCCTGTTTCTTTGTTATTTTGTAACTTATTCCCGCCCCGATCAACCGTTTATTGCTCCAGGATCCGTTTCTCCCTGAAGATTCTAAGACAACAACCGGAGCGGACGTTGCGCTCACCTGCTCTCTTGTCATACCGGTCTTATTATCCAAATAAGTTTTAGAGTAATCATCTCCCCCCATAATTATGTAGGTAAAGCGCGGCGTACTTGCGGTGATGTTTGCGGAATTGGAGAATGAATATTGGTGTCCGTCGAGCGAATAGGAAACATTTGGAGTAAACAACAAACCTTCAAAGAGTTTTGATTCATTCTCCGTAACAATATTAATAACAACGTCACTTTTAGAATATGCTGGTGGCGGATTCGGCACAAGTTCAATGCGTTTTATTTTTTTGCCGGATACTATTTTCATTATTGACTTGTCGAATTTTAGGGCAAAATCATACTTGCCATTCACCATATATGCAATATTATGGCTTCCTCCGAAATAGGCCGGTTGATTGGATGCATCAAGTTCTATAAAAGGCAACTTTGCAAGCAATTGTACAACTTTCTTTGTTTTTGCCGTAGAATCCGCGGCAACGTCATAAATGTATCCGTCCGGAGAAGGTTTTATCAATTGCGGAGCGTTAACATACACAGTATTTAATTCCGTATTCGGTTTTAAGAATATTAGACCGAGGTTATAATACTTTTTATCACTCTGAACATCAATCCTCTTAACAAAATGCTCAAAACCTATCATTGCAATCTCAACTGTATAAACACCGCCGCTCTTTTGAAAAAAAGATCTGAACATTCCGGAGTTATCCGTCGGGATGTTGTCAATGAGTTTATTATTTTCATCCCTTATTATAACGGTAACAAAGGGCAGCGTCTCCTTTGTTGAAGCATCCTTGACAATTCCGCCTACTGCGATTTCCATTCCATTGCCAACTTCCGGTTTATTTGTGTTTTGCGCAAAAACAACACCTTGTGTTTTAAGAAGAAGCAAAACAACACCCACTATGTGGGAACATCCGTAAAACCTCATACACCTATTGACGCACATAATGTGATTGCCATTTTAAGGCATTACCGAACAAAGAAATCATTTTTTAAATTTCTGTTGTCTGCGCTTGAAAAGGAAATCCGCAAACTTGTTGTAACCATCCTTGCCTAGCAATTTTTCCACATTGACATCTACCTCTGCCTGAGTAAGTTTACACTCTTCCATTGTAGCGCATGAACCACTGTGCACATTGTCGGAGGTGAGTGAACCGTAAACTTTGCACCATTTCATGGCATACAAGACAAGAGACATTTGAGTAGCCTCATCCAGTTTCTCTTCTTTGCAATATTCTTTAACAAACTGTTTGGTGGCAACAGAATCCATACTGAATTTTAACTGCCCAAAAGAACTAATGCAAGAAACAGTTATTGACAGAAAAACAAGAAAAGTCTTCTTCATAGCGTTTAGAATTTATGTAAAACTTACCAGCTCCCTACTCTACAAAGGTATATATATTCTTTTCATAATATCCAATTTTTCAGAGGTTTATTTAGATGCACCCTAAAAGCGTCCCACAGACGCAAGGTTTTTTGTACCTTCGCATACCAAACATAAAAACTTATGGCAGACACAAATAAACAACAAGAGAAAGCACCGGAGTATAAACCTCTTCTTTCTCCCGACAGAAAGTACCCCGAGGCCACCGTCTATAGCGTGAGCGTCGGACTTTTGATGGTTATAATCTTCTCTGCAGCAGCAGCTTACCTTGGCCTTAAAGTCGGACAGGTTTTTGAAGCCGCAATACCTATCGCGATAATAGCGGTAGGACTTTCAAGCGCATTAAAGAGAAAAAACGGACTTGGAGAGAACGTGATTATTCAATCTATCGGAGCCTGTTCCGGTGGGATTGTTGCCGGCGCAATTTTTACGTTGCCGGCACTTTACATTCTGCAGGCAAAATATCCGCAAATTTCCATTGACTTCTTTAAAGTCTTCTTGAGCAGCTTGTTAGGAGGCGTGCTTGGTATTTTGTTTTTGATCCCCTTCAGAAAATATTTTGTAAAGGAGATGGACGGGAAGTATCCCTTCCCTGAGGCAACCGCTACTACTCAAGTACTTAAAAGCGGAGAGGGAGAAGGCGGAGGAGCAAAACTTCTTTTGCTAAGCGGTCTTGTCGGAGGTATATATGATTTCATCATATCCTCTTTTGGCTGGTGGTCAGAGACTGTTTATACTACCGTGGCACATTGGGGAACCGTTGTTGCAGACAAGGCCAAATTGCTTGTAAAACTGAATGTCGGAGCGGCGGTACTGGGACTCGGATATATAATCGGACTTAAATATGCATTCATAATTTGCTGCGGTTCTTTCCTTGTATGGTTTGTAATCATTCCTCTTATGAGCATAATTTGCGGACCGGATACTGTTACTTTTTTAGGGACAACTTTTGCCGGTGTTTCCGCTATGGCACCGGAAGTTATCTTTAAAACTTACGCAAGACAAATTGGGATAGGCGGCATTGCAATGGCAGGTATCATAGGTATTATAAAATCTGCCGGAGTCATAAAATCCGCATTCTCCCTGGCCACCAAGAGTTTTAGGGGCAAGAAAAAGGGAGCGGAAGAAGAAGCCGTAGTGAGAACACAAAAGGACCTTAGCATGAAAATTATTGTGTGGGGGCTTGTTGCCGCGCTGGCTGCAACTTTCATATTCTTCTATTTTGGCGTAATTCCGGACACGGGCAAGCTGATGTTATCCATTGTGGCCCTGCTGATTGTAGCGGTAATTGCATTTTTGTTCACGACGGTTGCCGCAAACGCAATTGCAATTGTCGGCTCTAATCCTGTAAGCGGAATGACACTGATGACTCTGATTTTAGGTTCCGTTATTCTTGTTGCCTGCGGACTAAAAGGATGGCCCGGAATGGTATCGTCAATGATTATCGGCGGCGTGGTTTGTACCGCGCTGTCCGTTGCGGGAAGCTTTATAACTGATTTAAAAATAGGATATTGGATAGGCTCTACTCCAAAAGTTCAGGAGAGCTGGAAGTTCCTTGGAACTCTTGTTGCCGCCGCAACCGTTGGAGGCGTTATGATTGTTCTGAACCAAACTTACGGATTTACGGGACCCAACGCTCTTGTTGCACCGCAGGCAAATGCCATGGCAGCTGTGATTGAGCCGCTTATGAGCGGGCAGTCCGCACCTTGGGCACTTTACGGAATCGGCGCCGTCATTGCTCTGATTCTTAATTTCTGCGGAGTGCCGGCACTGGCCTTTGCACTTGGAATGTTCATTCCTCTGGATTTAAACCTTCCGCTTTTGATTGGCGGTGCAATTGCCTGGTATGTAAGCACTAGGAGCAAAGATGAAGCTGTAAATACAGCAAGAAAGGATAAAGGCACTTTGCTGGCCAGCGGCTTTATTGCGGGCGGCGCACTTATGGGTGTTGTCTCTGCAATCATCAGATTCTCAGGTAAGGATTTGCTGGCAAAAAATTGGATAGGGACTGCCGGCGCGCAATATGTGGGCATGCTCATGTACGTCCTGCTGATTACGTTCTTGATTTACAGTTGTCTGCATGATTCCAAGAAACCAAAAGAAATAACAAAGGAGTAATAATAACAAGACCGGATGCCCGCGCAAAGCTCGGGCATCCAAGCGGCAATAGCCGCGTAAATCACTGTTAGAGACAAGAATAAATAAAAACATAAAATAATTATGGAAAAGGTACAAGACAAATTTCTCAGATACGTATCCGTATGGACAACATCAGACCCTGATTCTAAGACGGCTCCAAGCGCAAAGCGTGAATTTGATTTACTTAATATGCTTTCAGATGAACTGCACAAAATGGGCATCAATGCCACAATCTCAGAACAGGGGGTTTTGATGGCCACTGTCCCCGCAAATCTTGACAGCACAAAAAAGAGCGGCGGTAAAAAATCTGTCGGGACAAAAAAGGTTCCGACAATTGGTTTTATCGCACACGTAGATACCGCACCGGATGCAAGCGGCAGAGACATTAAACCGCAGATTATCAAGAACTATAACGGCAAAGATATTCTGCTTAACAAGACTCTAAAACTAAAACTTTCCGTAAAGACTTTCCCGGAAATGAAAGCATATAAAGGGCAGACTATTATCACGACAGATGGTACTACTCTTCTTGGTGCAGACGACAAGGCGGGCGTTGCTGAGATTATGTGCGCCGCAGAGTACATGATGGAACACAAAGAATTCAAACACGGAGAGGTAAAAATAGCCTTTACTCCGGATGAAGAGATTGGATGCGGAGTTGACCATTTTTCAGTAAAAGATTTTGGCGCGCAATACGCTTACACTCTAGATGGAGGAGCAATTGGAGAACTTGAATATGAGAATTTTAATGCGGCATCGGCAAAAATAAATATACAAGGCTGCAATATCCACCCGGGGTATGCAAAGGGCAAAATGATCAACGCCATGCTGGTTGGAAATGAGCTGATAAATATGCTCCCTCCAAAAGAGAGACCGGAGCACACAAGCGGACATCAGGGATTTTTCCACCTGACAGATTTCAACGGAACAGTGGAGAGTGCAAAAATGAGTTTCATCATCAGAGACCATGACATTAAAAAGTATGAGGAAAGAATTAAGGTGATGAAAAAGATTGGAGAGAAGCTTAACAAGAAATACGGAAAGGGTGTTGTAAAAATGGAAATCAAGAACCAATACTACAACATGAAAAAGATTGTTGAGCCAAAATATTTCATTGTAAAGCAGGCAATTGAAGCAATGAAAATGGCAGGCGTAAAACCTGTCATTCAGCCAATCCGCGGCGGCACTGACGGAGCAATGTTATCATTCCGCGGCCTCCCTTGCCCTAACCTATTTGCAGGCGGACACAATTTTCACGGCAAACTGGAGTACGTTCCTTTAGAGAGCATGGAAAAAGCGATTGAAGTTGTAAAGAATATTGTGACGCTCGCTGCCAAGTAAATTCACAACACGGGCCGGATTTTGCAAAATCCGACCCGCCTGATTAATCTTTAATTATTCATAAACACCTACCGCACGGAAGTAGTAGCTGTTATCATTAATGTAAACGTATTCGTAAATTGTACTACCTACTGCGTAGTAAGTTCGGCCGTTGTAATTTACCTCTTGATAGTCACTTGGAAGGTCATACAGGACTGACCCTGTCGGGGCGTTCACAACTCTCATGTAGTAACTGTTTACAGGTGTATAGTAGTTGCCGTAAGCATCTACATAATAGGGTTGCCGGTAACCATAGTAGTAAGTATCAACGTAATCAACCGCATACAAAATAGAAGAGATTAAATTGCGGGCAATCAGAGTTCCGACAGGAGGTCTGGAAATTCCATAATAATTTCCATACCCTCTGTACCAGATACCGTTCCAGAAATAGAAATCATATCCGCCTGCATTTATGTAATAGGCGCCTCTCGGACGTTTATAGAAACGTGAACCATACTCATATCCTCTGTGAATTGGAGCTGGTCTGTGAATTTGTCTGCCGTCTGAAAATGGATTGTATCCCCATCGTCTATTGGAGTTTCCGGGTATATATTTTGGATGTCTGTTGTTGTTGTTTGGCCTTGCACCGCTGCCAATTCCGCCATTGTTATTCCCGTAATTTTGATTCAGGTTGTTGTTATTGCCTTTGTTGTTTGGCCTTGTACCGCTGCCTATGCCGCCTGTATTTCTATTTTGATTAGACTTAGCTGCACCATTTGCAACACCTCCGGTAGTACGCCTTGTAGATGAGCCTCCGCTATTTTTCTGTTGCTGATTAGACGGAGCCGCACCATTTCCAATCTGTGCAAAAGCATCATTTGCCGTAAAAGCAAAAATTGCTGCAACTGCAAGAATGAGAGCACTTTTTAAAAATGTCGTTTTCATATCAGTATGTTTTTAATTTATTCTCAAACACTTTAATCTTCCTCCCGACAGAATAGGCGCAATACCCATGCCATAATAGCAATAAACAGATTATCCGCTGTTTACGGCGCATTGGGGTTCCAGGAAAAACTCTTTTCTATTTATACAGGTAATACTTTTTGCTCAGCTCTTTAAAGGCCGCCTCATCCTTCTCAAAGAAACTCTTAACGTCTTTCCATTCATATCTCTCGGAAAATTTCTCACGTATATATTTTGTACCGCAGACAACATCAAACATACTAAAGCGCTGCTTGTTGCAGCAGTCAAAAGTTTTTCTGTCGGGATACATCTTAGCCAAAACTTGCATTGCATAGAACTGAACCTCAACCAGGCGGGCCTTCTTGTAATTTGTTATAAATACCTGGACACCACCCATATTCTGTCCGTTATGCGCTCCGTAAAATGGAGTAAAATAAATTGGACGGAACTCTAATCCCTTAAGTTTAAGAGCGTTCATTTCTCTGCTGAATTCCTGAGGTTCAATCCATTCGGCTGCAAATAGCTGGAAAGGAAGGGTATAGCCCACACCTTCAGATATGTAGCCCAACTCTCCAAGAATACCGCTGACCGGATAGTAGTAAGCATTAACAATCTGCGGAATATGAGGAGAAGGCAAAACCCAAGGAAGTTTAGTGTCCTCATAAAGCATATCTCTGTGCCAGCCCTTCATTGGAATAACAGTAAGTTTGCACTGCTCTCCGTCCTTCAACATCTTCTCACCGTTTAACATTTGCGCAAGCTCTCCAAGAGTCAGACCATACAGATAGGGAATCTTAAACTGGCTAACAAAAGAAGTGTAACCCGTATCAACAAGATTACCTTCAACTCTCTCACCACCAAGCGGATTAGGACGGTCAAGGACATAAACTTCTTTGTTATTTTCAGCAGCCGCCTCCATTATCAAACCGAGCGTGCTTACAAAAGTATATGAACGGCAGCCGATATCCTGAATATCAAAAACCAGCGCATCAATTCCTTTTAACATCTCGGCGGATGGCTTGCGGTTCTTCCCAAAAATTGAATAGACAGGAAGTCCGGTTGCAGAATCTTTTTGGTCGGTAACCTCAGCTCCGGCATAAGCATCTCCGCGTACTCCGTGCTCAGGCGCATACAATGCAACAAGCTTAACCTCAGGGGCTTTAAAGAGAATGTCAATGTCTGAATTTAAATCAGAATCCACTCCGGTCGGATTTGTAACAAGACCAATCCTCTTCCCCTTCAGCTCTTTAAAATGATTGTCTCTTAAGACTTCAATGCCGGGTTTAACACCGCTAAAAAGTCCAAGCTGAGCGCTTGCAAAATTTCCCGCACCTGTTGCAAACAAAAGAGTTGCAACGGCAATGATAAACTTCTGTAATCTTTTCATATCAAACTTATTTAACTGTTTTTACTTTCTTCCCGTAATTAGGGTCAACTTTAATGAGCGCGGTAACAACAAGTGTTGCAATGTTGCAAGCAAACACCCACCAGAAAAACGGTTTATAGCCGCCAAGATGCTCCTCTATCCAGCCGGCCGCCATGCCGGGAAGCATCATGCCCAAAGCCATAAAGGCGGTGCAAATTGCATAATGAGATGTCTTGTGGTCTCCCTCTGCAAAGTACATCATAAACAACATAAAAGCGGTAAAGCCAAAGCCATATCCAAACTGTTCAATAAAGACGCAAATATTAATTACAAAAAGACTTGATTGAGGGAAATGACTTAAGTAACAAAATGTTATACAAGTAAGAGAAATACTCAAAGCCATTGGCCACAACCATTTTTTAAGGCCGCCGCGGCTTGCGCAGATACCTCCGATTATTCCTCCGATTGTTAAACCCAAAATACCGACAGTTCCATAGACGATGCCGACAGCCTCAGTGCTAAGTCCAAGACCTCCGGCGCTCAAAGGATCTACAAGAAACGGCTGAATAAGTTTAATAAGCTGAGCTTCAGGCAATCTAAAGAACAGCATAAAAAGAATTGCAATTCCAACCTGCGGCTTGCGAAAGAAAGAGCCAAATGTTTCAAAAAACTCTTTGACAACATTTGTCTTAACACCTTCCTCCTCTTTAATTGTCTCAACGCTTCTGTCAGAAGCCGGATGCGGCAGTATAAATAGGTGATAAAGACCAACTACACCAAGCAATGCCGCCAGAATTAAAATTGTATATCTCCAAGCCAAAGGAACAACACCAATACTATTTTCCAGCAAGCCGGCAATTACCACAAGCACTCCCTGTCCAAAAATTGAAGCACATCTGTAGAACGTGCTGCGGATTCCGACAAACAAAGATTGGTCAGAAGAATCCAGCGCCAGCATATAAAAACCGTCAGCCGCAATATCATGTGTGGCAGATGAAAACGCTACCAACCAGAAGATTGCAAGACATGCCGTAAACAGAGAGACCGGAACATTGCCGGCCGCAATTTGCGCCGCAGGCACAATCGGTATGGTAAATGCAACAAGTGCAAGACCAACCGCCATAACTAGCTGCATTGTAACTGTCCACCATCTTTTTGTCTTAAGAATATCCACAAAGGGACTCCAGAAAGGCTTAATTACCCAAGGCAGGTAAAGCCATCCTGTATAAAGCGCAATATCCGTATTGGACATTCCCAACTTCTTGAACATCAACACAGAGATTGTGTTTACAGCAAAATACGGAAGACCCTCCACAAAATACAGAGTAGGAATCCAATACCAAGGATTTCTCTTTTGTACCGCAGGCTTTATTGGACTCCCGACAGTTTTTACACCTTCACTCATTTTAATATTTTTTTACAATTTCAGAATTCGGATAATAGTGCAATAAAATTTGGTCAAACTTATACCCTCTCTCTCCCATAACGGCCGCTCCTATCTGACAAAGTCCCACGCCATGTCCCCAACCTGCCCCGATTAATTCAAATCTTACCGGTCTGTTTTCGTTTGCCTCATTTGAAATATTTTTGATTTCTTCTCCTGCGGCATTATACTTCCTTACAATAAATGCGGAACTGTAAAGATGTGATTCAGAAAGAGTTTTGCGGATCTCCAATTCCTTTCCTACTGTAACGGTTCTCTTGGTTCCAACAATTTTAAGTTTAGTAAGACGCCCGGACGTTCCCCTCTCCACAGGAATCATATCTGTAATTGTCCCAAAATCTATCCCGGAACGTTTCTTTGCAATTGCAGAAATTTCATCTACCGTGTAATCCACTTTCCATCTGTAAAAATTCTCAGTCTCCTGGTCATAATTGTTCAGAACCTGACTCAGAATTTTTTTATCATGAGTATTACAGAAAGAATCGGGATTGCCAAGAATCCATTTCTCGGCATTTTTCTCTATTGTCAAATCATCTTTTGATAGGGCATCCTTAAAATCTCCATTAGCCTCAGCCTTGGTAGCCTCCTCATTATCACGCACATTCAAAAGATAATTATAATGCTTTGGCTCCCATGCATTCTCAAATTCCTCCAACACTCCGCCGCAACATTTATAAAATCTTGCATCACAAATTTCTCCTTTGTATGAGAGAACTTTTCCCCGTGTAGCATCTACCGCTTTAGCCACGTTCTTTGTGGATTCTTTTGTAAGTCCTTCATATCTCTGACAATGGTCATCCGCACAAACATCAAAAAGCTTATGGTCCTCTCTATCATACCACTTTGTCACCTCATCATTAGTGACAACACAAGAACTTATTGGTTGCTCATTTTTCTTTATCACTCTTCTCTTCTCCATCTGTGCCATAAGCCAGCTCCTAGATATAACAGCGTGAGCCCTAAGTAATTCCGGAGATGAAGATGCATTCATTTCAGAAGAGATGACGCTCTTTAAATAATCCTCAATGCCAATCATATTAACAGCACATGCCTTTCCCCCGTCTATGATAAATTTTAAAACCCCCTTGAATTTTTCATCTTCTTTCCTCTCCCAATGAAAATTCACTCCAATGACAACATCTCTGAGCCAGAAAGTTTCACTATCGGGGTTAGACTCATCAACAACAGGCGTAAGAATAAATTCCTTGTAAAATTTGCCGTCAAATAGGAGCTCATTGCCTCTCTGCTCAACCTCTTGAGAGCCGACATAAGGTTTATCCTCAGATTGGCACATGCACTCGCCATGTAATTCAGACGGCTTGCATCCCGACAGCTTATAGTTCCCGTTTAATTTGAATTTTATTTTATCCGCGTGCATAATCCCCACGCTCACAAACGGTTGCCTTCTTTCCATGTTCTAAAAAATATTAATATGTTTTAAAATAATTTTATCTGAATGTCACTCTACTTGATGCTCACTTTGCACATTCTGCTTACACAATATCCCCTCAATAATTTTCTGTTCAACGTCTCTTGTAACGGCAACTTCATCCAAGATTTTTTCAATATCCGCTGCCTTTATCTTATTAAAATCCTTCTCCAAAGGTGTGATAAAGACCCCTCCCATATCAACGGAAGCGGGTGAAAGCAAGATGTTTGCATCTCCCTCGGCATCATAACAAGAAGGTCTGTGCCTGCCGCGTGCAAAAGTTACAATATACCAGGTGCCCGTATCATACCAGCAAAGGATATTAAACATTGGCTCCCACTCTCCGTCCCTGAAAACTTTGCTCTCTATATTCTTTACAATAGCGGGATCAAAACTAGGATCTCCCTTGCCCTCGATTCTGGAAAATGCAGCATATATTTTTGCACAGGCTGCAGTTGCAAGCTTTTTATTACCCGCCTCAATCAGGAAAGCTCCGTTTATATAATTCTCTATCAAAGAAAGCCTTAAGAAGTTGTCACTCGGTTTTAGCTCATCCTCTTTTTTATTGTAAACTCCGCGTTTTAAAATTTCTTTTGTGCGGAAATTTTTGAGCTTAGCCTCAAGCGGAAGAAATCCCTTGCTGCCTGCCTGAAAATGAAAATGGTCCGGCGCGGAAGCTCCGCATTTGGGACCATTATAGAACAGTACAAAATCCTTAAGAACTTTTGCAAGACTCATCATATCATCCAGCCTTGTGGAATCAATCTCCTGCCTGGAATGAACCGTGCACGGAATTGTAAGGTGCCTCGGAAAGATCGGGAACGGATTTACAAGAACAGTATAGTCAGTTGCAACACCGTGAAATCCAATGCCTTTCTGAACTGCCGGTCTATTGGCGGCACACAAAAAGCACTTACGCTCCTGTATAGTTTTTGGGTCAACCTTTGCGCCGGAAGAAACAATGCGCGCAGGGTTAAACTGTACTTTAACGGCAATTCCGGGATTCTGCTTTGTCTCTGCCTTGCCGGTTAATCCCGTCTTGCCAACCGCCTCTACCCTGCCGGCCCCAAAATTTGCCTGCTCACTTTTGCGTATCCATAACGTCTTAACCTTAACGTCTTTAAGGGCGTCATAATTTTTCCTTGCAAGCTCCCACTCATTAAGCTGACTCTCAAAAAGTTCATCAACAGCCGCTGCATTCAATACCACGTGTTCAAAATTTTTCCCCATCACATAAAAATTTTCTACTCTCTTTAATAGTTATCTGTCGCGACAGATATTACCGGAACTCGGGTAGTTATTTATTGTTTTTATTCATTGCAACGCGCGCCTGTAGCTCCCAAGTGCGTATTCTGTCCTTGTACAAATTATTCTTATTTGTTTTCTCAACACTCAAAGAAGCATCGGAATTGCCCTCCCATCTGCGACAGCAATAAAGCGTTTCAAAAGAGCGTCCAATTGCATACTCGCGACAGATTCTAAGTCCTACCGCATAGTCCTCCCCGTAACTTGTATTAGGAAGATTTATGTTGCGGATAAAAGGAGTGAAGAATGCTCTAGGCGCCCCAAAACCATTAATTCTCAACGCATTATTGTGCCCGTTCTCCTGAGTATACTCTTTGTGGTCAATGATTCCCGGAGGAATTGTCTCCATCTTAAAGTTTGTCATTGCATAAGCGCCAACAAACATCCCGCAATTCTGCTTGTAAAAATTATCAACTATTATCTGAAGAGAATTTTCAGAATAATAAACATCATCAGAATCCAGCTGGATTGAAAACTTTCCGCAATTAGGGTTGTGAATTCCAAGATTCCAGCAGCCCCCTATGCCCAAGTCATTTCTATCGGGAATAATGTGGACAACACGCTTGTCATTTTTAAACTCGTCAATAGCCTCTTTGGTACCGTCAGTAGAGTGATTATCAATGATTAACACATTGTATTTAAACTTGGTCTGCTGATTAAGAACAGAGTTAATTGCATCACGCACCGTCTTAACACGATTGTAAACCGGAATGATAACCGATGCCTCAAACTCAAACTTCTCCTTGCCAAAAGGAACCTTCTTGGTGCGGCGCGGCAGATATCCTCCGATTTTCTTAAGATGGTCAGTACAAGCCTTTTCCATCTCCACCTGAACCTCACGATTCTTGGGGTCCACATAATCAAACATCTTCTGTCCGCTCTTGCGCGTATCCTCCTCAATCTCAGAATACAAGAACTCATTAATATGAACAAGCGCGCCCTTCTGAGAAACTTTGAGCCTTAAGTCATACAGCCCCGCAAACTTGTAATTGGTCTTCATCGTCTTGACGGCCGCCTTCAAAGCGCTTGTTTTATACAACAATACAGAGCCAAAATCAAAATCATCCCTTAGGCTCCCAAACTGGTAATCAATTACAGGCTTTGCAACTTTGGCCATCTGCTTTTTGCCGGCCGGCTGTCCTGCTTGCTGTGACGGCGCATCCTGTTGATACTCAAATGAATAATGATCTGCGTAAACCATGGCCGCACCTGTATCCTTAGCCACATTCACCATCCGTTCAAGGCTCAAATAGCCCATATTCAACGTGGTTTCTTTAGTGTAGATTAACGTATAGTCGCAATCAGAATGCGCCGCAATCTTCTTAATGACGGTACTCTTGGCCATAGGCTCCTTAACCGCATCCAGCAAAATAATCTTAGACACCATAGGACAGGCCTTAAGACTCTCCATAGTCTTAATCACCTGCTGCTTAGACGTGTAGGGAATAAAACAATTGATTTTTACGCTCATGATATTCTATTTATATGATTAATTTTCTTTCGATTTTTCCGGCTTTCCCATTCCGTTTCTCTTGCCGTTTTCCAAAGCGGCAAGGCGCTTTTTCACAACGCGTAAAATTAGCAATTTTTAAGGAATATCACAGACCTGCAATCAAGCGGAGCAGCGCCCGGCCTCTTACGCTCTGAACCTTACATGGCACAGAAGAAAATACGACAAAATAAACAAGCTTGGGAGAAACATAATTAATGAACAGGACCGGATCAGTCAATAAAAAAAGGCTGATAATTATTTTATTATCAGCCTTGTGGAGAACAAGGGAGTCGAACCCTTGACCCCCTGCTTGCAAAGCAGGTGCTCTAGCCAACTGAGCTAGTCCCCCAGATGTAGTCCCGCGCGGAGTTGAACCGCGGACCCCCACATTATCAGTGTGGTGCTCTAACCAACTGAGCTACGAGACTGTGTTAAAGACACCTTCTACCGGTCTCTCCGCAAAAGCGGGATGCAAATATAAGTACTTTTTTTGTTCCTGCAAATTTTTTTACCCTTATGCTATTTTACTATTTTTGCACAGCGCAATCGGACAATTGTGCTCAATAATGTGACGATGACATGAAAGTACAATTGAGATGATGAGATGGAGAAGAGGTGAAGTTTATTACAATATGGATAAAACCGTCGAGAATAAAACAGGAAACATGGTAAGCTACTGGGAAATATTTAAGTGCTTCTCCAAGATAGGAGCATTTACACTGGGAGGCGGATATGCTATGATTCCAATTATTCAAAGGGAGGTTGTGGAGAAGAAAAAATGGATTGGATTGCAGGATTTTATGGATGTACTCGCGATAGCCCAGTCTGCACCCGGCGTTATGGCGGTGAATATCAGCATTTTTCTGGGATACAAACTGCGAGGCAATAAAGGAAGCATAGTGGCTACGCTTGGGAGCTGCCTTCCATCATTCATCATTATCTTGCTGATTGCCATATTTTTTGCCGGCTTCAGAGACAATCCCATTGTTGTAAAAATTTTCAAGGGGATCCGTCCGGTTGTAGTTGCGCTTATTGCAGTACCGGTTGTTGATATGGTAAAGGAGTCAAATCTAAATGTTTATAGGGCTTTGCTTGCTGTCGCGACAGCTGTTGCAATTGTTTTTTTGAGGGTATCGCCTATTTATATTTTGCTTGTTGTAGGAGTATTTTTCTTCATGGGAAGATACTTTGGAGATAAAAAGAAAAAGGAACAAAGTAGTAGTAATCATATAGATAAAGAAGGAGGGGAGAGATGATTTACCTGCAACTGTTCTGGGTGTTCTTTATCATCGGACTTTTTACGTTTGGCGGAGGGTACGCAATGCTGTCACTGATTCAGAGTGAGGTGGTTATAAAGCATGCGTGGATTACCGCGGAGAAGTTTACGGACATTGTTGCAATATCCCAGATGACCCCGGGGCCTGTCGGGATAAACAGCGCAACTTATGTGGGCTACACTGTAACAGGCAATGTATTTGGCTCACTGCTGGCAACTTTTGCGGTTGTGCTGCCGTCATTTATTCTGGTGCTTACAATCTGCCACCTTTATGTGAAGTTTAAAGAGAGCAACTTATTTGCCTCTCTAATGAAGACTCTGCGGCCAATTGTGATAGGCATGATTGCCGCCGCCGCAGGAATTCTAATCACAAAGGAGAATTTTTTTGACTGGACCAGCTGGGTTCTTTTTGCAGGTGCCTTTGCCGCATGTCAATGGCTGAAAACCAACCCGATATGGGTTATCATCACAGGCGGAGTGATAGGGTTAATTATCTATTGATTTGCTGCGGCAGCAAACGGTTTGCACAAAAAAAGAAAACAAACTTAGTTTACCATGTAAATTTTACTTGGAAAACACATGCAATATGTTCATAAATTAGAACTCAAGCATCAGTTCTATTACAAACTTATCCTGCTCTCCTTTTGGAATTACTGCATTTTTCCTGTAGAAATAATCTTCATAATTAAGACGCAGATCTGCAGTAAACGGTTTGCCCATGCTTAGCGTGATGCCGTAAGTGGCTCTGCTTCTGTGATAATTTGTTATTGCAAGTGTTTGGGTCCCGACAGTGCCGGTTGCAGATGTGCCGGAATGTGTGGCCAACACTTTGCCGTTGCTGTGATCTTGCATATAATCATAACGCACTAAGAATGAGATTTTTTTGAAAAGATATTTTGATGCATCGGAGTTGCCGTCAGGGGTATTGCCGTTTGACGACGAGCCGCTCAGTAATGCAAGGCGGCAGAATTTAATTGGCAAATCATAATTGGCAAAAGCGTTCACGCAATTAACATCACGGAAAGCATTGTGTGCATAGTGATAATACAGATACTCAGTCTCTACGTGCAGACGCTCGCCCTGATAATATCCGCCCGCATCAACCATGTAAAATCTTACAGAGTCCGGTTTGCGGTCTTGAATGCCACATGTGAAAACCCAATGCTTGCTTACAAGGAACTGAGCCTTAAATGTATGCAACAGCGCAACGTGCCAGTTCTTCTGCTCGGAAAAACTTGCGCCATTGTAAATGCCTGCCTGCAAGATGATTGGGAACGGAGTGTTGCTGAATGTGTAACCAAGCATCATGCCCACATCTCTTAAACCGCCGTATTTTGCAATGAAGGATCTGTTTGCAAAGAACTGATTGGCAGGACTTCTGTGAGCATCAAGAGTTGAAGGAATTCTCATCTGTCCGGCCGTCAATTCAAAACCTTTAAATGGAGTAAAGTGTATATATGCATCAACCGGTTTTACTGAGCCCTCATCAGAAAAATCTACCTGGATGCGATAATCAAAAATAGGACTGACTCTCCCCGTCATGTCAATACGAGCGTGGCGGACTTCAAATCTGCTCAATCCTTCTGTATCGGATTTTGAAGAACCTGCGCCGCTTGAAGCGCTCCCTCCCTTTTCCCCACCACGCGGTTCATACTCAAATCTTGCATTAACAACCCCGTGAAAATGAGGCATATACTGAGATTCCAAAACTTTCTGAAGATTGATCTGCCGGGTATCGGCAGATGTTGTTTGTGTTGCGGTTGCCTGTTTCTGCACTGATATATTGATTGTATCCTTTTGCGCAGATGCCGCAGGGGAAGTCACTATGATAAAAACTGTCGTGATACAAAAAACAAATATTGCAATTGTGATATGTGAAATTATTCTTACGTGCTTCATTATGAAAATTTTCTTGATAGGGTTATTGAAAAAGCCAATATTATACGGGCAGCAAATACGGCAAAATCCGTTGCCAAATAACCGTAACGCTCTGCTAAGCTGCTAGGTAACGGTGATCTATTTTACCTGCCTTTTAAATTTATACAACCTTTTCATTTGAAGGCTCACCGACAGTTTTTTGCTCCGCCTCAATCTTGGCAGCCTCAGCGGCAGCAGCAGCTTTCATAAGTCTCTTGACCTTAACATATTTCACGTCCAAAATAATCTCCGCGACGCCAAACAAGATCAAGCCAAAGCCAAAAAATATCGTTAAAAGTTTGATGGCGTCTTTTGACCTAAAGAAGAAAATAACACCGATAATCAGAGCTATAACAGGCAAAGTATAAACCAGCACCTCGTTTTTGCCGCCCTTTGTAAATCTGTAAGTATGAATAAGTTGTGCTATACCATAAACAACAAGTACGGTACCGAATAAGAATGCTATAATGTTAAGAAAAGTCTGCGGCATATACAGCATCCAGCCACCAAGAGCAAGAAATATAATGGCACTGGCCGCTGTAAGATAACCCATGCCGACTATATGAATAAATATCCTTGTTGTGAAAGCATAAATAATATTAGCAACTCCGGCTGCAATAAAGCACCAACCAAGCACCAAAACAATGTATTTGGACGAGACTGTCGGCCACAACGCCAGGCAAAAACCCAATACCAATACAAAAATTGCCCTAATTAAATTTCTCATGATATAATATTTTATTTTATTTTAAAAATTTGTGACGCTGTTATTAATTAAAGACGCCGTTATTAATTAAAGACAGCGTCATTTTTTTAAAAAACGGATTTTATTACCCGTTTTATGTTTTCCGCTTTGCCCATCGTGTAATAGTGCACGGCAGGAACTCCGTTTGATAGCAGTTCTTTGCATTGTGCTATACACCAGGCTATTCCGCATTCATATACAGCCGTGTCATCTTTGCATTTTTTTAGTTCTGTCATCAACTCAATTGGCAAATCCAGCGCAAATGCGTGAGGCAGAAGCTCTATCTGTTTCCGAGTGGAGATTGGTTTTATGCCCGGGATAATTGGTACATTTATCCCGACAGTTCTGCACTTTTCCACAAAGTTGAAATATTTTCTATTGTCAAAAAACATCTGAGTAATTATATAATCGGCACCGGCATCCACCTTCCTCTTAAGATTCTGAATATCGGCTTCCAGATTAGGAGCCTCTATGTGTTTTTCCGGATACCCCCCAACACCAACGCAGAAGTCTGTTCTCGCAGCATTTTTTATGTTACGGTCCAGATAGTTGCCCGCATTCATATTCTGAATTTGCGCTACAAGTTCTGAGCTGTGCGCATATCCCCCAATAGTTGGAATAAAGTACTTCTCCCCTTTTGAAGCGTCCCCGCGCAATGCCATAATATTATGGAAACCAAGGAAATGCAAATCCAAAAGCAAACTCTCATTTTGGTCCGCAGTCTGCCCGCCGCAAATCACATGGGGAATAACTTCTATCTTAGGAAACCTCCGGCTCACTGCAGAAACTATCGCAAGCGTACTAGGTCTCTTAGTTACAGTTACTTGCATGAACATGCCATTTGCATTTTTGCGGTACTCCACCTCATCTCTGTGTGATGTAAAATTCATAAACGGCGGCTCAAACTCCATGAGCGGTTCAATGGATGCGTACAACTTACTAATATCGCTGCCTTTAAGAGGCGGGACAATTTCAAATGAGGCAAAAGGCTTGCGTCCTTTTTGATTGAGTATCTCTGAGACTTTCATTACAGGGGCAAAGGTAATAAAACTAAGGAATCACTACTTGAGGACTTTCCCTATACATCAAAAAACCTGGCATCCGGGTGAGCAATCAGCATCCCGCAAATGGATGTGGTTGGAATAATGGCGTTGGATTCCGTGAGTTTGATGTCCAAACGGTCTTGTACGTGCAACAAGTTAAATGCCACACGCTTAATGGAGTGGTCCGGGCATACTGGATAGCCGAATGCGGGGCGGATTATATTAAGGGTTTGCACGGCACCGGCAGATTGCTCAGAGTCTGCAGTCCCGTCAGCGACAGAGTGACTTACTTGCGCTTGCATCCAACCTGCAAGAGCCTCTGCAAGACGTGCACAAATGCTGTAACGCAACAGGTATTCAAAGCTCTTGTGATCAAGTTGTTCTGCACGGCGGTCTTCAATTTTCAATACAAATATTCCTACTCGCGACGGTATATCTTTTGAAATAAAGTCAGCCAGAGAAAGATACTCGGAGCCTTCCACAACTTGTCTAGGTACGGGAATGACACCAACAAGTTTCTTGTCAAAAAGCCGTATAACGTCCTGTTCCCCGTCAACCGCAGAAACGGCATCAAAAAACTTCAGCATCACACTCGCCTCAACGGAACCGTCGGCAGTCATCTCGGCAACACATGCAAGCGCCTGGTCATAAAGCTTTTCCGCCTCCTCATTTTTATAGGCAACTTCCGGATATTTTCCTTTAAATCCCCAGAAATTAAATAATCCAGTCCAATCAATCCTCCCGACAATATCCCCAAGATTTAAATTTTTTGCAAAAAGATTATTCGCTCCATAATTTTCCGGCTGAACAAAACTGTCGGGAGAAAAATGAGGAGCCATTGTACGTGCCTCAGCCACAGTCAGTTTGCTGGCGTTGCGCCATTTGTAGTTGCGACGAATTTCACGTTGTTCATGCTTAATGATTGCAGAATAATTTCCGGGCAAGTAATTATCAGGAACATGATTATTTCCGCAATTACCCGGACCGGATTTGGCTGCTGGCTCATTGCATAACTCCCCATCAACAGATAAATTTGCAAACACGCGGGCATGCCCTCCAAAATCGTTGACAAGTTTCTTGTAAACAACTGCGGCCTTTGAAGCGTCTCCGCCATAAACAACTGTACCACTGTATAATGGGGCAATATTAACTGCAGTGTGAACTGCAGAAGTAGTGGCGCCGCCAACCGCAAGCGGAATCAGATATCCCAACTCTTTACGCATTCTCCCCTTGTTCTCCTCCAACAGCGCGGCAAGATTTTCCATCTGTTTTAGAGACGGAGTAATCAATCCGCTCACCCCTATCAAATCAGCTCTATTTTTTATTGCTTCATCTACAATTTTCTGATTATCAACCATTACCCCAAGATCAATCACCTTAAAATTATTGCATGTCAAAATAATTGAAACAATATTTTTACCAATATCATGAATATCACCCTTTGCAGTCGCCAGCACAATTACAGGCTGAGACAAAATATTTTTATTCTCGACAGATGACGTACTGCTTCTGTATTCAACTGATTCACAATCCATACCTTCAACCGCATTTTGGGGCAAGTCATGATTTGCCGCCTGCTCTTGATTATTATATTTTTCAATAAACGGCTGCAAAAAATTCACGGCGGCTTGCATAACGCGGGCACTCTTAATCACCTGTGGAAGAAACATTTTTCCCTCTCCAAACATTTTCCCTACAGCTTCCATTCCGCTCATCAGCGGACCCTCAATCAGAGAAACCGGAGAAGAAATTTCTTTTAGTGCCTGCGTCAATATGTCTTCAATACCCGTAAAATCTCCCTTGATTAGGTTGTGCTTTAAAATTGCTGCAATATCCTCAAGCTCTGCTGATTTGGTGATGCCTGCTCGATTAAAGTCACTGCGCTCCATACGCTCGCCGGGCACAGCGGCATCCTTAGAACCTTGCAAGCCCAAAGCAGCATGTTTTGCGGCAAGCTCCTCCTCTTTGATTTTTGTAGCAAGCTCCACAAGCAATTCAGTCGGCGTACGTGATGAAGCGGAAGCAGAGCCGGAAACTATCGGGAGCTTAGAAGAATCATTCATCACAACTGCCTCCACGCAAGAGAGTAAATCGGGTTCTATGTCATCATAAACCTGTAACATGGAGGGATTTACAATAGCCATATCCAGACCGGCAGCAATGGCGTGATATAAAAATACGGAGTGCATTGCCTCACGCACTTTGTTGTTTCCTCGGAATGCAAAAGACAAATTTGAAACGCCGCCGGAAGTCTTTGCACCCGGCAAGTTCTCTTTAATCCAACGTACCGCCCGTATAAAATCAACAGCATAATTATCATGCTCCGGTATTCCCGTTGCAATGGTCAAAATGTTGCAATCAAAAATTATATCGCTTGGAGCAAAACCTACGCGCCGGGTTAAAATATCATAAGCCCTCCGGCAAATCTGTATTTTGCGTTCATACGTAAGTGCCTGTCCCTCTTCATCAAAAGCCATTACAATCACAGCCGCGCCAAGATAGAAAAGTTCAGTTGCACGGTGCACAAATTCCTCCTCACCGTCTTTCAAACTTATAGAGTTGACAATACTTTTCCCGCTGCAATTTTTCACACCGGCAAGAATGGTGTCCCAGTTTGAAGAGTCAATCATCAGCGGCACTTTTGCAATCTCCGGCTCGCCTGCAATGTAGCGTAAAAAGCTCTGCATAAGCTCACTACCATTGAGCATTGTATCATCCGTATTGATGTCAATCACAGTTGCTCCATCCTCAATTTGCTTTACCGCAATCTTTGCCGCCTCGCTCCAATTTTGCTCCCCTACCAGCTTTGCAAACTTTGCGCTGCCCGCAACGTTTGTCCTCTCGCCTATATTGATGAAATTGTTTATCTCTCTGTTTATTAGTAAATTCTCAAGACCGCTGACATATAAATTTTCATTTTGGCTCCGGACGGATTTTTCCTTCTTTTCTATCACGTCTCCCACGCCTTTAATCTCCGAAGTTATAACTTCACTACAAGAAAAAATTTCTCTTGGCTTGCAATCTCTTAAGGAATTGGCAATTGCACGGATATGTTCAGGTGTTGTACCGCAGCATCCGCCCGCAATATTTATGCAACCTTTGGCTGCAACTTCTTTTATACATGCCGCAGTATACTCGGGGGTTTCATCATACTCTCCCATCTCATTGGGCAGTCCCGCATTAGGGTAAATACTTATACCACAGCCCTTATAGCGGGTAATGTCCTCTCTGCCATTCTCATTCTGATATCTGCTATTCCCATTCTGATAAAAGTTATTGCAAAACTTGCTAAGCTCCTCCACAAACGGCATCAAATCTTTTGCGCCAAAGGAACAGTTAAGACCAAAGGTTAACAATTTATAGTGTGAGATTGCCGTAAAAAATGCTTCGGTTTTTTGTCCCGTCAGCAGACGTCCTGTCTTATCATTGATTGTGGCTGAGACCATTACGGGAATATCCGTACCCTTTTCCTCTTGAGCCTGATGGATTGCATAGAGAGCCGCCTCTGCGTTGAGTCCGTCATAGCAGGATTCCAGCAACAAAACATCAACTCCTCCGTCTATCAGACCTTCAGCTTGTTCCCTGAACGCAGCCGCCATCTCATCAAATGAGATGTTGCGGTATTCCGGTTTGGTGACATCCGGGGAAAGGGATAATGATTTTATTGTCGGACCAATTGAACCTGCAACAATTACGCGGCGTGCAGAATCTCCGGACTTGCAGTTACCTGCCTCTTCTGCCGCTTGCATGGCAATTTGTGCCCCGCATTTGTTGAGTTCATAAACCTTGTCTGCGGTTCCGTATTCCTTTTGAGAAATACCGGTGCTGCTGAATGTATTGGTTGTTATGATTTCAGCGCCTGCGGCAATATAATCCCTGTGTATCTGCATGATACCATCGGGATTAAGAAGGTTCAATATGTCCATATTGCCGTCTCTCGACAGCTTTCGGCGCTGAATCATTGTGCCCATAGCTCCATCCAGAATCAAGATATGACTCCGCATACGCCTCTCTATTTCTGCGCGTGAAATCCGTTCCATAAGTTCAAAGGCTATTTTATAATTGCGATGTTCATTGTAAAAGATGCCGCAAAGTTAATGATTTTAAGCCGAAGGCTTTACCTCACTTTGTGCGGCAAAATATAAAAAAACGCCGGCAAGTTCTTTGTCGGCATTTTTTTGCGCGGGTGAGAAATGGGGCTCGAACCCACGACCCTCGGTGCCACAAACCGATGCTCTAGCCAACTGAGCTATTCTCACCATATAATCAGCCTCAGCGCATTGCTGCCGCTTCCGCCGAATTGGGCTGCAAATATAATTCCTTTTTAGCAAAGTACAATCCTTTTTCCTAAATTTGCCATTCGGTCTCGGCGGAATATCTGTCGAGATATTAAAGATTAATAATATGGCTAGAGAAATAAAGTTCTCCCTGGTTTACAGGGATATGTGGCAGTCTTCCGGCAAGTATGTGCCAAAAGTATCTATGTTAAAGCAAATTGCGCCGGTCATTATAGATATGGGTTGCTTTGACAGAATTGAAACTAACGGCGGCGCTTTTGAACAAGTAAATTTGTTGTTTGGCGAGAATCCTAACACGGCTGTAAGAGAATGGACTGCACCTTTTAATAAGGCCGGTATTCAGACTCATATGTTGGAGCGCGGACTTAACGCACTTAGAATGTTCCCCGTCCCTGATGACGTGCGCGCACTTATGTGCAAAGTTAAAAAGGCTCAGGGTGTTGACATTATGCGTTCTTTCTGCGGATTGAATGACCACCGCAATTTGAAAGGTTCTGTTATTCACGCAAAAGAGGCCGGAATGATTTCTCAAGTTGCTTTAAGTATTACACACTCACCCATTCACACAGTTGAGTACTATATGGATATTGTAGACAAAGTTGTTGAGTACGGTGCAGATGAAATTGCTCTTAAGGATATGGCGGGCATTGGACGTCCTGTATTTTTAGGCAAACTTGTTAAGGCTATTAAAGACAAATATCCTCATATAAAAGTCCAGTATCACGGTCACTCAGGTCCCGGATTTTCAGTGGCTTCCATGCTTGAAGTTGCAAGAGCGGGTGCTGAGTATATAGATGTGGCAATGGAACCTCTTTCATGGGGAAAGATTCATCCCGATGTTATAACCATTCAGGCTATGTTAAAGGATGCCGGATTCCTTGTTAAGGACATTAACATGAAGGCTTATATGGAGGCACGCCGTTTAACTCAATCATTTATAGATGATTATCTTGGATACTGGATTGCTCCGGGCAACCACATGATGACATCACTTCTTGTTGGCTGCGGACTTCCCGGCGGAATGATGGGTTCAATGATGGCAGACTTGAAAGGTTTCCAGGGAGCTATCAACGCTTCATTAAGAAATCAGGGCAAGCCGGAACTTAATATAAACGACCTTGTTATAAAGCTGTTTGATGAGGTCGCTTATGTATGGCCTAAGTTGGGTTATCCTCCTTTGGTTACTCCGTTTAGCCAGTATGTAAAGAACACTTCTTTGATGAACTTGATGCATATGCTTAAGGGTGAGCCGCGTTGGGGCACCATAGATAAAGATACAATGAACATGATTCTTGGTAAGATGGGCAAATTACCCGGGCCATTGGCTCCTGAGATTGTGGACATTGTAAAGCAAAAAGGTCTTGAGTTCTACACAGGCATTCCTCAAGATGCTTTCCCTAACGAACTTCCTAAATATGAACAGATGATGAAGGAGAAAGGCTGGGAACGCGGACAAGATGATGAGGAATTATTTGAACTTGCAATGCATGAGACTCAGTATCTTGATTATAAGAGCGGAGTTGCTAAACAGCGTTTTGAGAAAGAACTGGAAGCTGCTAAAGCTAAGGCAAATGCGCCAATCATTGTTGAGCGTCCTGTTGTTGAGATGCCTACATTTGATGTCAATAAGATTGTTGAGCAGCATCCAAACGCAAAACCAATTCAGACAACAGTCAAAGGACAAGTTGTTTGGCAGTATGATGTTGCAGATAAATCAATGGCGCCTGTTGTTGGAACAGCCGTAAAGGCCGGACAGACAATATGTTTTGTTCAGGCATTCTATGGCCAGGAAGAGATCAAAGCCACCGCCGACGGCAAACTTGTAGTCATTTGCGCAAAACAAGGTCAGCATGTAGAGAAGAATGAAATTATTGCGTTTGTAGAGTAATTTCATTTTCCTAACGTCTCTCACGATAGCTAAAAAAGCCGCTTATTTTAAGCGACTTTTTTTTTATGTAACAGGCTACAGGATGCAGGATGATCAGGATGCAGGATGATTGCTAAATACTTGCCGCAATTACAAGGTGGTATTATGCTAAAGAGCTTATTACATGAGACTTGCAGATGAAGGCCCTCAGATTTCGCCCCCCCTGCCAATGCACATTGTTGATTATCTGAGCATTAACACACCACCACCACAATTTCTAAAAACTCTTGCATTCAGGTCAAGCTGATATTATATTTGTGATAGGAAATAAGAGAAGGTAAATGAAGGATGTTGTGTAGGGTGATTGTGAAAGATGATTGTGAAAGATGATTGTGAAGGATGATTGTGGAGGGTGATTGTGAAAGATGATTGTGAAAGATGATTGTGGAGGATGATTGTGGAGTGAAATGGTGAAGTAGGATGGTGAAGTAGGATGAAAGAGGAAGTGGCATAAACTCAGTTCTCTTATTATCAATCTATTACATAAGCAGGGGTCTAAAAATTCAGCCCCCTATCAGCACAAACAACTAATTATCTGTTACTTAGCCTACCACCACCAAATAAAAAGTGGGAGGGAAGATGAGAACTGTCGTGAATGACACCAATAACACTGGTGCAGCAAAAAACTTAAATGCGGCAAGCGCAAGCGCAATAAGTACAATAAGTGCAAACGCAATAAGTGCCACAAAGACTGTGAAGCCCGGAGAAGACATAAGTGCCACAAAGGCCATGAGGGCCGGAGAAGACATTAACGCCACAAAGACTGTGAAGCCCGGAGAAGACATAAGTGCCACAAAGGCCATGAGGGCCGGAGAAGACATTAACGCCACAAAGACTGTGAAGCCCGGAGAAGACATTAGTGCCACAAAGGCCATGAGGGCCGGAGAAGACATTAACGCCACAAAGGCCATGAGGGCCGGAGAAAACACAGGTGCCACAAAGGCTATTAAAAAACCGGACAAAACTATCGAGAACGAGAGCAAAAAGAAACAAGCTTATCACTTGATAATGAGGGGATATGACAGGAAAAAAGTTTTTGGAGATGATAAAGATTATAAAAAATTTTTGAGCCTACTCAACAATCTCATGCAACGGTTTGATGCTGTGCTATATGCATTCACGCTAATGACCAACCATATTCATCTTCTGGTAAAAATTGCTGATATAGAGCTTTTTACTGAATACCTGACAAAAGCGTATACTGGATATTTTTACTATAGATATAAAAAACCGGGCCGACTATTTGAACCTTCTTTGTTTTATCCAAAAAATTCCGTCTACCTAAAGATGAATATTATAATCTATATACTTAATAATCCGGCACTTGCAAATATGAGTACACAACCTTGGACCTACAAATACAACTCTTATTTATTTTATACCACAGCATATAATGAACTTACAAAATATGTTAAAGTTGAACCAAGTATTATCAGAAAAAATTTTAGTTCTCTCGACAGTTTTAAGGATTTGCTTAGGTCTAAGATGGTTGTAGAGAGAGCAGAAAAAAGGTTCAAGTATATGGAGGACGAATGGTAAGATGTGGCAGCGGAAGGTAGTAATAGAGAGTGGTAGCGGAGGGTGGTAGCGGAGGGTGGTAGCGGAGGGTGGTATGGGGCTGTACCGCTGTGTATGAGAAATTTACATAACACGGGGTCATAAAACACGATGTCCCGCCACCGCAATAACTTTATTATTAATATATTAGCAATGCACCACCTATTAGCGTCCTGTTCTATAACTCTTCCCCACTGTGATTGACAAACACCCACCATGCCCAAGCATCTATGAGCTCATTATCATCTGATTTCCATGCTTTTAGGTAAAGGGAGCGGACAACATCAAGCCATTTTAATGAGCGGGTTTCATGACTGTCTCCTGTGCCAACATTGATGATTTTTCCGTAAGAATTTTTTATACAGCAAACGCCTTGGGAATCCTTGGAACTTGCCGCAACTTGAAAATCTCCGGAACTTGCAACGCTTTGAGAATCCTTGGAACTTCCAGCAACTTGAACATCCCCGGAACTTGCCGCAACTTGAACATCTCCGGGACCTGCAACGCCTTGAGAATCTCCGGAACTTGTCGCAAAATTGGAATCTTTGGATTTGAACGCATCTTTATAGTTAGTTACTCCGTTGTATTCATAGTACATCTCACGGGTAGTGCTGGAAATTCTGGCAAAGCGGCCGGAGTATGGTTTCAACTGTGAGTTGTCCAACTTCAAATAATATTCAAGCATGGCATCCGTGCACCACTTTAAGGTAGAATCTGTCGCAACCATTTTATGGTCTGCCACATAGACAGTTACGCCATCTTTAAAAACGTATGGCTCATAGTAGCCGCGGGTGTACATGTCTTCATACACAACTCCGCGCACGGCAAATTGTCCGCCGTTTTGCGACATGATATAGTTCAACAGCTTCTGAGTGTTCTTGTAATCAAGGTTTTGTACGGCCCTCCAGCAAGCGGAAATTGTCCAGCGCGCAAGCTTCTGAGCATCAGGCATCAGCAGCATCACCCTGCCCTTCTTGTCAGCACGAGTCTTAACATCTGAACGCATATAATAAGTATATAACTTCACGGGGTATCCCTCATATCCGGGCACATCCGTTACCGTCTTCTCCAGCTCCTGTGCCATGTACGCTGAGTTCAGCACTTTCTGGCAGCGCGCCACAAGCACAGCCATACTGTCTTTAACATATTGTTTGACAGCTTTTTGTTTGAACACATTCACTCTCCTGGCATCTTTAAGTGTCCATGTCTTTTTCTCACCGCTCTGTTGAAGTTTTGCTGCAGTGTTTTCTTTTTTATTCCCGACAGTTTGCACATTTGATTGATTTGGCACAGTTTGCTGATTTAATTGACCTGATACAGCATGCGCATTTGATTGGCTTGGCATGGCACGTACATTTAACTGTTTATCAACTTGTTGCGCATTTAAAGCGAATACAGGACAACAAAGCATTAAAGAGGATGAAATTGCAACTAACATCTTCCAGGAAATTTTTATCAAGCTTAACTTATTATGCATATTAATAATTATAAGACTATTGGCATTAAAGACGCGACACATATTTGTGCCCCCCAGCGGAATCGAACCGCTACCGCGAGAACCGGAATCTCGAATTCTATCCATTAGACTAGGGGGGCGGAGTGCTGCCGGAACTCAAGAAGCCGGCCGTATGGCACGATCTGCAGAGCAGTACCGCGCGGCAGGCAAAGTTATATATTTTATTTATCTTTGTCAGACCTCAGTAATGAGCATTTTTAAACTTAATAAGATTCTCATAGCAGACAAAGAGATATTTCTTAAAAAAAAGAGTGAAAAAATATCGAGTAAAAGAATTTAAAAAACATTAAGAAAAAGAATTAAAAAACTGTCGAGAAAAAAATAAAAATATGAAAGCATACGTTTTCCCCGGACAAGGGGCACAATTTACAGGAATGGGATTGGAACTGTATAACAGTAATCCGCTGGCCAAGAAACTGTTTGATGAGTCAAATGATATTCTGGGGTTCAATCTTGTGGACATTATGTTCAATGGAACCGCGGAAGAGCTTAAGCAGACAAAGGTTACGCAGCCCGCAATTTTTGTTCATTCTGTTACTCTTGCAAAATGCCTGGAAGATTTTAAGCCCGATATGGTTGCTGGTCATTCACTCGGAGAATTTTCTGCGCTGACCGCAGCCGGCGGCTTGAGCTTTGAGGAAGGACTTCGGCTGGTTGCAAAACGTGCATTTGCAATGCAGAAAGCATGTGAGCTTAAGCCATCTACAATGGCTGCCGTTCTTGGAATGGATGATGCAAAGATTGAAGAGATTTGCAAACAGACTCCCGGAATTGTTGTAGCGGCAAACTACAACTCTCACGGGCAAGTTGTCATAAGCGGTGAAATTGAGGCAGTTGCAAAGGCCGGCGAAGCCATGAAAGCAGCTGGTGCAAAACGCGTTGTTCCATTGGTAGTTGGAGGCGCATTCCACTCACCTTGCATGGAGCCTGCGCGCGTAGAACTTGCAGAAGCAATTGAGAAAGCACAAATCAGCAAGCCTGTATGTCCTGTATACCAGAATGTTGATGCACAGCCGCACTCAGACCCTGCAGAAATCAAAAAGAACTTGCTAATCCAGCTTACCCATCCGGTACGCTGGGCTCAGATAGTTGAGAACATGATCAAAGACGGCGCCAATGAATTTGTAGAGCTTGGTCCCGGCTCCGTCCTTCAAGGACTTGTAAAGAAACTTGCACCGGAAGGCACAATCATATCCGGAAAACAATAAATTTTAAATAAAAGACGCCGTTATTAATTAAAGACAGCGTCACACTTTTAAAGACCTTGTACTTTTTGAAAATAGGAGTAATCATATCTACATACAATAACCCGGAGTGGCTGGAGAAAACTTTGTGGGGCTATCTTAACCAGACAAGGCAGGCAGATGAAATTTTGATTGCGGATGACGGTAGCCGGGATGAGACTCGGCAGCTTATTGAAAGTTTTAAAGGCACCCTTCCAATCAAGCATATCTGGCAGGAAGACAGGGGATTTCAAAAGTCAAAAATTTTAAACAAAGCGCTTGTTGCGGCCGACGCAGAGTACTTGATTTTCACAGACCAGGACTGCGTGCCGCGCAAAGATTTCATTGCAACTCATGAGCGTTATGCAGAGAAAAACTACATACTGTCGGGAGGATACCTAAGACTCCCGATGGATATCAGCAAGCGGCTCGGCCGCGCAGATGTAGAATCGGGCAACGCCTTCAGGTACAAATGGCTCAGGGCGCAAGGGCTCAAGTGGAACTTCAAGTGTACCAAGCTGATACAGTGTCCCTCTTTCTGCAAGTTCATGAATTTTATCACTCCCGCAAAGGCAACATGGAATGGATGCAATGCATCCGGATGGAGAGCAGATATGCTTGCCATCAACGGCTATAATGAGGAGATGCATTACGGCGGACAAGACAGGGAATTTGGAGAGAGGCTCTTTAATATGAGAATTAAATCCAAGCAGATACGTTATTCGGCAATTCTGCTTCACCTGGACCATAAGCGTCCTTACAAAACTCCGGAGACGCTGAAACATAACAGGGAAATCCGCAACAACACAAAGCTCAATCACATAATCCAAACTCCCAACGGAATTAATAAAATCCCATGTTCAACAAAATTCGAATAATTTTCTAATTGCTTACCTGCCACAAACGCGGCATCATCAATCATTTATTAAACTACAAATCTCTTATCAGCTTAAGCAGCCGCTCTTTAGTAAATGAATTTTTTACAATATCCCTGTTGGAAATTTTCTCAGAAGCTGTCAGCGGAGTATCCAGCTGCTCTTGTGTAATTCCCTCCAGCTCAAAGACTTTCAGACCATGAGACAGCGCCCATTCATAAACCGGATTACGCTTGGAGAGAAAAACTTTTGTCCCCATAAAAAGAAATACCAGTATGTTCCCGACAGCTTCTTGCCGCCAATTGCCATACAAAGCTACACTTATGCTCATCTGCAATTTATTATACTCTCGCAGGGGCATAAAATCCAAAAGCGGACAGAATCTGTTGCCAAACAACTTTCGCCCTCCATAAAGCACGCATCTGACATAACGCTTTATACATGAATAACTTAACGGAACGTAAATTTTTCTTGTGCCAAGATTAAGAGCCGCAATTTTGCTCATTGCATAAAGATGATTATTGGACGCGGAGCCGGAGTTTCCGATTATAATATTCCCGCCTCCATTGCAGATGCTGCCATTGCCGGCACTGCTGTCGCCATTACAGACGCTGCCATTGCCGCCGCAAGCACCGCCGCAGACGCCACCGTTATCTATCACCTCATTATCAAACTTCAGCAGGCTTTTATGCAAATCCTCCCCCAGAACAACATCCAAAGGATAGTAGAAAAAATCTTTGCGGGGCTTGCATGCAAGAGACGGGTAATACTTAACAAGATAATCATAATCATTCTCGGTGGTATCCGTAACTATATAATCCACATACTTTTGCACAAACCGCACAATGATATTTGCAGAAAACTTTCTGTTTAACCTTCCGACAAATGCAAAAAAATTTCCAACGGAGGGATGCAATCCTGCAATTGAGAGAGAGTTAATATCATAAATTTTAAACCCGGCCGGCTCCAAAAGATTATTGTACAAATCAAGCCCCCAAATAATCCAATAGATTTGAACCCCGTCCGCTTTAAGACGCTTTAGGTTAAGACTACGCAATAGACTGATTTTCCGCTTATTTAAAAGATGAATATAAATTCTGTCGGGAGTTGAAAAATCTTCAATCCCCCGCAAAAACTCACCCCTGGAATATATACAGGGAGCTCCGTTAACACACTTGAAAGGATGGTGCAGTCTATTGGCTACCACAAAGATATTCTCTCCCGGGAATTGCTCCTCAAACATTTCAACCGTGCGGTTGATTATCTTTTCATCATTTACAAAGTGTAAAATCATAAGTCACAATCAAGCGTCAGCCGCCTGCGTAAGCATCTATATCATCGCCGCAGACAAATCTGCAACGCCAAGGGCGCTCTCCTTCAAATAACTAACAACAGCATCAGCCACACTTGTAACATCTTCCGCTGTCATAGAATTATAAAGAGGAAGCCTAAGCAAACAATCCGTATATCTGTCTGCCTGAGGCAGAACACTATTCCCCCACCCGTTTTTCACTGCAAAATCACTGTGATGCAAAGATAAATAGTGAAATGTTGCATGAATTCCGCGCACTGCCAAATAGTTAATTATCTCCGTGCGCTGTTCAATTGACCGACAAACAAGATAAAATATGTGCGCGTTATTGTAGGCATAAGTCGGCAAAGACGGAATACTTATCCCGTGACTATCCAAAATAGCATCATCTGAACCATACTTAAATGCCTTATAATAGGTTCTCCATAAGATTCTTCTCTGATGCTGTATTTCATCTATCTTTTGCAGTTGACCCCACAAGAAAGCGGCAGTACATTCAGAGGCAAGAAAAGATGAACCATTTCCAACCCAACCATACTTATTAACCTCCCCACGGAAAAACTGGCTGCGGTTTGTCCCCTTTTCCCAAACAATCTCGGCATCTTTTTTAAACTTCTCATTATTAACAACTAACAGCCCTCCTTCTCCGCACTGGATATTCTTTGTCTCATGAAAAGAGAAAGCGGCAAGGTCCCCGATGCTTCCCAGAGGAATTCCCTTATAGCTTGTGTAAATTGCCTGTGCACAATCCTCTACAACAACCAGATCATATTTGCGTGCAATCTGCATTATCTTCTCCATATCACAAGCCACACCGGCATAATGCACAATTGCAATCACCTTTGTACGCTTTGTTATCAAATCTTCAAGTCTGGATTCATCAATATTTGGGTTATCCAATCTGCTATCTGCAAAGACTATTTTTGCCCCCTGCCTTGCAAAAGCCAGAGCGGTAGAGACAAACGTATATGACGGGACTATTACCTCATCCCCATTTTTTACTCCCGACAGTATTGCACACATTTCAAGCGCATCCGTGCAAGAGGTAGTGAGCAAACACTTTGGTGTGCCAAAAATGCCGGTACTCCGGAAAAGGGCACGGTGCTGATGCGGATCCTCATTCAGTTTTTTCTCAAAAAACTGTTGGCACATGCGGGTATAGTACCCGTTGCCGCTAGTATGACCCCTCCTAAAAGAGTCCTCAATAAAACCCATCTCCAAGCCCGTAAAATACGGCTTGTTGAATGGAATACTGTCAACATTTCTCATTTATAACCCCTTATCACTATCGAAAAGTTTCGAATTCCCCTTTAACTTTAACCACAAAGTCACCGATAAAACGAAGCAAGATACAAAATACTGCATAAAAATTATGCCAATGTTTTTTAACTTGTTTTAACCCTAATAAATCAGTATCTTTGGGCCTAAATTTGTAAGATTATATAGAATAACACTAATTTTTTGATATGGCAAAAGAAAAACAATTTATTACCTGTGATGGTAATCAGGCTGCTGCACACGTAGCCTATTTGTTTAGCGAACTTGCTGCAATTTACCCTATTACTCCGTCATCACCAATGGCTGAGCATATAGATGAATGGGCGGCATTTGGAAGGAAAAACTTGTTTGGAGAAACTGTTAAGGTCATTGAGATGGAGAGCGAAGGCGGTGCGTCCGGAGCTGTTCACGGTTCTCTGCAGGCCGGAGTTTTAACTTCTACATTCACGGCATCCCAGGGATTGCTGCTTATGATTCCTAACATGTATAAGATTGCAGGTGAGATGCTTCCTGCTGTATTCCACGTTTCAGCAAGAAGTCTTGCAACTCATGCTCTTTCTATTTTTGGAGATCAGCAAGATGTTATGGCAGTGAGACAAACCGGTTTCTGCATGCTTGCTTCCGCAAGTGTTCAGGAGGCGATGGATCTTGGAGCAGTAGCACATTTATCAGCTATTAAATCTTCTCTTCCTTTTGTACACTTCTTTGACGGATTTAGAACTTCTCATGAAATTCAGAAGATTGAAGTTCTTCCGGAAGATGAATTGAAGAAAATGGTAAGTACCAAGGCATTAGCAGCATTCAGAAAGAGAGCTCTCAATCCTAACGCTCCCGTTACAAAGGGTACAGCGCAGAATTCAGACGTTTACTTCCAGGAGACTGAGGCCAGAAATCCTTATTACACAGAAGTTCCTGACATCGTAGCAAGATATATGGGAGAAATCGGAGAGGCTTGCGGCCGCCATTATCTTCCTTTTGACTATTACGGAGACCCTAAGGCTGAGAATATTATAATCGCGATGGGTTCTGTAACTGACACAACAAGAGAGGTTGTTGATTACCTTGTAAACAAAGGGGAGAAAGTTGGAGTTGTAGTTGTAAGACTTTACAGACCATTCTCCGCTAAGTATTTCTTGAGAGTTCTGCCTAAGACTGTAAAGAAAATTGCTGTTCTTGACAGATGCAAAGAACCGGGATCTGTCGGTGAGCCTCTATATGAGGATATTAAGACTACTCTTGCCGAGTCTTCCAATAAGATTAAGATTGTTGGCGGACGTTACGGTTTGTCATCTAAGGATACTTCTCCTGCGCAAATTTTTGCAGTATTTGACAACCTTAAGCTTAAGGAGCCAAAGAACTCATTTACAATTGGTATCGTAGATGATGTTACGTTCTTGTCATTACCACAGAAAGAGGAAATTCCTATGGCAAGAAAGGGTACTTACGAGTGCAAATTCTTTGGACTTGGCTCAGACGGTACAGTTGGCGCAAACAAGAATACTATCAAGATTATTGGTGAGAGCACAAAGAAATATTGCCAGGCTTACTTTGATTATGATTCAAAGAAATCAGGCGGTTACACTTGTTCACACTTAAGATTTGGAGATTCTATTATCCCCGCACCATATTTGGTTTCAACTCCGGACTTTGTTGCCTGCCACGTTCCGTCATATTTGACAAAATATGATGTTTTAAGAGGCATTAAGAAAGGCGGCACGTTCTTGTTGAACAGTTTATGGAATGCAAAAGATACTTGTGACAGACTTCCGGATTTCATTAAATACCAAATTGTTAACAAGAAACTTACATTCTATATCATCAATGCAACAAAGATTGCAGAAGAAATCGGACTTGGGGGAAGAACCAACTCTATTCTTCAGAGCGCATTCTTTAAGATTGCAAACATCATCCCTTATGAGAATGCCGTTAAAGAGATGAAGAAAATGATTGAGAAGAGCTATGGCAAGAAGGGTGAGAATGTTGTTAAAATGAACTATGCAGCTGTTGACAGAGGCGGCGAGTTTGAGAAAGTTGAAATTCCATTTGAGTGGAAGAACATCTCTCCGTGCAAGTTTGTCCCTGATTCTTACAAACGCATGGCTCCGGATTGGGTTCGCAAGGTTGCCGACCCTGTTAATGCACAATGCGGCAATGACCTTCCGGTCAGCACATTTGTAGACTTCCCGGATGGGTGGATTCCTGCAGGAACCGCATCATTTGAGAAGAGAGGAGTTGCTACTCACATTCCGGAATGGAATCCTGAAAACTGCATACAGTGTAACCAATGCGCATTCATCTGCCCTCACGCTGTCATCCGTCCTTATTTAATGACTGAGGAAGAGGCTGCTAAAGCTCCAAAGGGTTTGAAAAAAGCACAAGGCAAGGCTAATCTAAAAGATTACTTCTTTACAATGCAAGTAGATCCTGCAGATTGTACAGGTTGCTCTAACTGCGCGGATGTATGCCCTGCAAAGGAGAAAGCCCTTGTTATGAAACCTGCTGAAAGTCAGCTTGCCGAGCAGGCTAATTTTGAATATCTTCACAACAAGATCGGATATAAAGATACAATTGCTCCTAAGGGTGCCAACCCAAAGAATTCACAGTTTGCACAGCCATTATTTGAATTCTCAGGCGCATGCGCAGGCTGCGGAGAGACTCCTTATATCAAACTTATCACTCAGATGTTCGGCGACAGAATCATGGCTGCCAATGCAACCGGTTGTACTTCAATATACAGCGGTTCATTCCCGTCTTCTCCTTATTGCAAGGATAAGAACGGTCACGGTCCCGCATGGGCTAACTCATTGTTTGAGGATAATGCAGAATATGGTCTTGGTCAGAGACTTGGCTTTGTAAGATTAAGAGAGACTCTTGTTAAGAGAGTAGAAGAAGCTATCGCTGATGCAAATACAAGTGCAGAAGTTAAAGAACTTATGCAGAAATGGCTTGACAATAAGGACAATGTTGAGATTGCTAAAGAAGTTACAGCCAAACTTGTTCCTATGATTGAGGGTTGCAAAAACCCTGCTTGCCAGGCGGTTTATGAATATAAAGATTGCTTTATTCCTAGAAGCCAATGGATAATTGGCGGAGACGGTTGGGGATATGACATTGGTTACGGCGGACTAGACCACGTTCTTGCTTCCGGTGAGAATGTTAACGTTCTGGTTGTTGATACCGAGGTTTATTCAAACACAGGCGGTCAGTCATCCAAGGCTACTCCTGCAGGCGCAGTTGCAAAATTTGCAACCAGCGGCAAGAAGATTAGAAAGAAAGACCTTGGAATGATGGCTATGAGTTATGGTTATGTATATGTTGCTCAGGTTGCAACAGGTTCCAGCCAGGCTCAATACTTAAAGGCTATTCAAGAGGCTGAAGCATATAACGGTCCTTCCTTAATTATCGCTTACGCCCCTTGTATAAACCACGGTCTAAAGGCCGGAATGGGTCACAGCCAGTTGGAGGAGAAAAAAGCTGTAGAGTGCGGTTATTGGCATCTATACAGATTTAACCCAAATGTTCCAGCCGGTACAAATCCATTCACTTTGGACAGCAAGGAGCCGGATTGGAGCAAATTCCAAGACTTCATCAAGGGTGAAGTTAGATATGCATCTCTTGTTAAGACCTTCCCTAAGGAGGCAGATGAGTTGTTTAAGCTAACAGAGGAGTTTGCAAAACTGCGTTATGACGGTTACAAGAAATTGTCCGGAAAGTAACAGACAATAATATTTAAAAGAGGCGTCTCAGTTGAGGCGCCTTTTTTATTTCCCCACAGTGCTTTTTTGGAAATTGGTTTTTTATTGCTTAATTTTATAAAAATGAACGGGAATATATTTTATTCCCGACAGATAATTTAAAGCAAATTTAGACCTGGATAATATTTTACAGAGATGGGAAACAAAGTACATAATTCTTTTTACACCCCAATGGGCCTTGTGGACGTTGAATTCCTAGCGCACGGCTCAATCCATATTGACTGGGAAGGAATGCAACTCTATGTTGACCCGTGCAGCACGGTTTATGATTTTACCGATGCACCAAAAGCCGATGTTATTTTAATTACTCACGCACACGGAGGCCATTATGACTGCAGAGCAATTGAAAAAATAGCTACACCCAATACCACTTTTGTGGTTAGCAAGGGCGTTGGAACTTGTATTGATAATGACCTGCCTTCTTTACACTTAAACCCGGATGACAACAAATATAACGTAGATCCTTCAACATCATTAGAGAATATGAGGAAAATCAACAAGCTGAAACATTGCAAAGTTGATGTTCTTAAAAATGGAGATAATATTGCTTCCAGAGGATTAACAATCTATGCCGTTCCCGCATATAATATTAATAACAAGCGCAGCAACGGACATCCTTACCACATTAAGGGGGAAGGCAACGGATATATTTTGGATATGCAGGGATTCAGAATGTACTTTGCAGGAGATACTGAGATGATTCCGGAAATGAAGGATGTTAAAAATATTGATATTGCTTTCATGCCCAAGAATGAACCTTATACAATGAGCGATGAGGAATTTGTTAAAGCCGCAAATTTAATTGCGCCAAAAAATCTGTTCCCCGTCCACTACGCAGAAATTGATCCCAAGAAGCTGGCGCATGAGACCAGCACGGGAATTTGCCTGTACGTTAACGGCAGGCAGTATTAGGAAACCGCACGCAAGGCGCGGCTCTCTGCAAATAGTTACTTATTAAGAATTGATTCATCATGAGAATTATAGAATGTGTTCCCAATTTCTCTGAAGGGAGAGACAGGAATGTCATTGATAAGATTGCTGCCGTCATAAAAGATGGCGGCGTAAAGCTCCTTAATGTTGACCCCGGTGAGGCTACCAACAGAACGGTTTATACTTATGTAGGTGAGCCGGAAAAAGTTATTTCCGCAACTTTTAATGCAATCAAAGCCGCCCAGCAACTGATAGATATGAGAGTCCAGCACGGAACCCATCCGCGCATTGGAGCGGCAGACGTTGTACCGCTGGTTCCGGTAAGTGAAGTGACTTTGGATGAATGCGCCGCCTATGCACGCAGGCTAAGCCGTATGGTCGGAGAGGATTTAGGCATTCCGGTATATTGCTATGAATCTGCTGCTTTTACTCCGGAGAGACAGAACCTTGCACACTGTCGTGACGGTGAATATGAGGGAATAAAAGCAAAAATCGCAGATAAAAACTGGAAGCCGGACTTTGGCCCGACAGTTTACAATGAGACAGTTGCGCGCAGCGGAATATCTGTAATCGGGGCGCGCGATTATTTAATTGCAATCAACTATAACTTAAATACATCAGATGTTGCCGTAGCAAAAGAGATTGCGGGAGAAGTCCGTGAGAGCGGTCACAAAATAAAAGAGAACGGCATTACAAAAAGAGTTCCCGGCCTTCTCAAAGGCTGCAAAGCGATTGGCTGGTATATAGATGAATACAAAGTGGCGCAAGTTTCAATGAATGTCACTAACATTAGTGAAACTCCCGTGCATATTGCCTATAAAAAAGTCTGCGAGCAGGCGGAAAAACACGGGGTAAAAGTTACGGGATGCGAGCTGATTGGCCTTGTCCCTAAAAAAGTGATGACCGCTGCAGGTGAATATTTTTTTTACAATGATACCGCCGCCGTTGAATCTGCCGCACGTAACAAAAAACAGCCGACGGAAAAGGAGCTTATTCAAATGGCTATCAAGGGGTTTAACTTAAATGATGTTAAACTGTTTGACCCGTCCAAGAACATTATAGAAAATCTGCTGTAATTATTTTACGGGTTCTGCGCTTTGAACATTCGCCGGCTCTGCTTTTTGAATGCTCATCAGCCTGACTTGTTTTTTGTCACCGGATTTGCCGGCTTGTTCTCTTTCCGCTTGTTTAGCCTCCGCCGTATTTTCCGCCGCGATTTTTTTATCAATAGATTTTGCAAGCGCGGTTATTTTCTCATAAGATTTTGGAAAATAAATCTTGGTCTGAGGATAATCGGGGAAAACAATTTTTGCAAGCGTTCCTCTTTGTGAAATGTGTACTTTTCTGTCTGTCAGCTCCCAGCGGCTGCGCGGCATCTCGGAAATACGCCATTTGAAATTCTTAAGTCTTTGCTTATCTACAGGTAGCTTATAAGTCGGACGCACATCACTCTTTAAATTCTCCACATATTTTATGCGCTGAATTTTTCTATCGATTATGTGGGCTGAGAGAATTTTGCTCTCCTTTTGGTTCATCAAAGTAATTGCACTGTCCCTCTCTTTTAAAAATAAAATTGCAGAGGCGCCGCCAAGCGCATCAAATCTGTAAACGTCATTATCGCGGAAATAAGCCACCATCTCCGTGCTCTTAACCTGGTCAAAATGAATGGAATCCTCCTGTGAAATAATATAAGCGTTCTCAATAAGGTTACCCTTATATACATTATTATTCCGTATGGAAAGCTCTATGCTGTCCGCCGTAAATTGATTTTTATCTTCATTCCACAATGCAGGATTCTTATAAAATCTTGCAATACTGTCTATCCCTGCATACACCAGAGAATCACACACTCCGCGCAAATCACTCTTAAAAATTTTCACATGATGATACGCATCCATAAAGGTCACATTTGTGGTATCTCCCTCACCGGTCAGAGCTTTTTTTCTTGCAACCGCCAAACTATCCTTTTTTATTTTTGCCAATTGTACCTTTAATGCATTTCCCGTAGTATCGGGGGTTTCAGCAATTTCCGGATTTGGTCTTTCTTCTTGTGGGTTTCTAGCTCCGTTGCTCTTTGAACCGCCATCTCCGGAAGCGCTTGAACTCATCTTAAAACTATACGGATTTACAAAAGCCCCCAGCTTCTTTTTATTTTTCTTATATGCCGCAAGGTACTGAGCATTAAGAGAATCTATCTCCACCAGAGGATCTCTGTCTGCAAGCATTTTTCTCTCCCAGCAAATCTTTACAAGATTTGTATCAACATCACATCTGCGCACAAGTCTCATTTTCAAAGTGTCGGCAGCAAGAAACAACGTATCAAGCTTATAAAGTGTCTCTCTCTTTAAAGAATCATATCCCGATTTTTCTTTTGAATACATGGCTGCAACAGGTTTTTCAGTCATGATTGCAATCACGGGTTTCCTGTTAAACAAACCCTTGTCACCCATAAGAACCGCAGAATTAGCGGTATCTTTAATTTGCACATTGCCAAATAGCTCTGCGTTTCCGGTCTTTCTATAGTAATTGATAAGATTAGCCCAGACTTCCTGGTCTTTTGTGGAAATATAGTTGTCTTTTTTTAATGAAAGTATGCCGGGCTTTGTTAAATACTCTCCCATATTCGTATAAAGAGTATCCCTCTCTTTCCATGCGGTTGTATTAGTTCCAAAAGTTGCCATCTCTGCCGGAGAATTGTAAGTTGCCTGATCTCCGCGTACATAGACAGAATCTGAGAACATCATCACATTTGTAAAAAAAGCAAATTCTTTCTTGCCCGCATTATAAGTTCCGGAGTTTCCCTCTATAATATTTCCTTTGCTGTCTCTCAAACAGCCGCCCTCATAAAACGTTGCAATACTGTCCTTTGTGTTGTAATCCAGAAACTTTGTCTTAAGCTGGTCCCCCTTGCGGTTATAAAGATGAACTATCTCCCCCCTAAATTGAGCAAGGTTCTGGTCAGAGAGATAAGTCAGCCGGTCGCCGACAAGGTATGTTGTCTGCTGAATTATCTGAACGTGTCCCATTGCATCAATAACATTAGTGACAACATTCCATATTGCAGAGTCACAAAGCAGATATGTATTATTATGGAAAAATCTTGCAGGACCTATAACTTTTCTATAGATGCCGTTCATGTTGTCTATCAAAGAAGCAGACTTTGCATCCAGCAATCTTACCAGAGAATCCCTGTCTCCTTTTGTCTGAGCATAAGCACAATTCACACGCGCACCGCTTAACAAAACTGTCGCGATACAAAAAATAATAGGGAAAAAAAACCTGAAATATTTATTTAATCCACCCGCTGCTTTCAAACGGACAATCTTTAAACATGTCATCTACTTTAATGTAAGTGGACTTTTGCTTCTCCTCAACAAATGCTTTTATGGCATCCGTCTGCTTTTGCTGATTGGCAATATTTTGAATTACCGTAAAATCATCTTTTACATTTGCCGGATGTGAAGGGATAATTTCATCCAATCTGATTATTTTATAAATGGTATGTCCCACACGCGTCTCATTATCGGCAGATTCAAACGGTTGAGAGACGTCTCCCACCTTCATATCTTTCAGAACATTGTAATCTGCAGGCTTGAGTTGGTCCTTCTCAAAATAAATGCTTCCGCTGTTTTCATCGGACATCTGCCCGCCGTTAACTCTTGTCTTTGGGTCTTCAGAAAAGAAGCGCGCCGCCTTCTCAAACGTAAGGCTGTCCTTTATAATTTTTGTTCTTATGCTGTCCAAAGTTTTAAAGGCCTTTTCTCTGTCGGCATCTGTGTATCTGGGCTTTAGAAGAATATGACGTGCATTGAACATATCACCGTCTTTCTCAATCATCTGAATAAGATGGAATCCGTCAGGGGTCTCAACAATTTGAGAAATTTGTCCCGGCTTTAATGCCATTGCCGCATCTGAAAATGCAGGCCAGTAAATATTCTTTGATGCCATCCTCAACTCACCGCCTCTAAGCGCACTGCCCGGATCTTCTGAATAAAGCGCTGCAAGCGTAGAGAATTTTTCTCCGTTAAGAACTCTTTGCCTGAACCCCAGAAGTCTCTCTTTGACAGCCATAGTTGCCTGTTCCTTAGATGGATACAGAACAACCTGACTTAATCTGTACTGCGTAGAAACTATCGGGAGTGAATCCTTGTCAACCTTTTTGTAAAACCTTTTAACCTCAGAAGGTGTAAGCTCTCCAACAGCTCTCATAACCTGCTGCTGCTCTTGCTGAGTAAGATTCTGCTCATTCAAAATTGCGCGCCAGTCCTCCTTCAACTTGAACAGAGGCTTCTTAAAATACGCCTCAGTCTCCTTCTCTCCGCCAAGTTGTGTCATTGCTTTGTCCAGCCTTTCATTTATCTCTGCCTCAACCTGATCAGGACGGATATTCAAACTGTCCAGCTTTGCCTGATTCAAAAACAATTTTGCAGAAAGCATGCTCTCCAAAATCTGACAGCGGACATTTTTGTCTGAAGTTATTCCCTGCGCCTGCATCATCTGCACCTCATCCTCCAACTGGCTCAGCATAATCGGCTCATTTCCGACTATTGCTATAGTCTTATCAATCAGACCTTTTTGGTACACCTGCGCTTGCGCAGTTCTTGCTCCCGCAAGAAAAACAATTAACCCAAATAACCCCGTGCAAAAAACCTTAAGAACTTTATTCATATAAAATGTTTGTATTTACCTGCTGTAGTTAGGAGCTTCTCTTGTGATTGTTACATCATGCGGGTGATTTTCAATTACACCGGCTGAAGTAATCCTCACAAATCTTGCATCTCTTAGAGCCTCAATATCAGCAGCTCCGCAATATCCCATTCCTGCCCTCAAACCGCCGGCCAACTGATAAATTACCTCATTCAACATCCCCTTGTAAGGCACTTGCGCCACAATTCCTTCAGGAACAAGCTTCTTTACATCATCCTCCATATCCTGGAAATACCTATCCTTGGACCCTTGCTGCATAGCCTCCAAAGAACCCATGCCTCTGTAAGATTTGAATTTCCTTCCGTTCAAAATAATAGTCTCACCCGGAGATTCCTCAACTCCTGCAAACAAAGACCCTGCCATAATTGTGCTTGCGCCTGCGGCCAAAGCCTTAACCATATCACCTGAATAACGGATACCTCCGTCTGCAATTACAGGTATTCCCGTCTTTTCCAATGCTTTAGAAGCCAGCATAATAGCGGTCAGCTGCGGAACCCCTACTCCCGCAATAACACGGGTTGTACAAATGGATCCGGGTCCTATTCCAACCTTAACTGCATCTACCCCGCTATCTGCCAACGCCTTGGCTGCTTCACCTGTCGCGATATTACCTGCAACTATCTGTAAATGAGGGAATGCCTTGCGCACAACCTTGATAGTGTCAAGTACATGAACAGAATGACCGTGCGCCGTATCAATGCAGATTGCATCAACTCCGGCAGCAACCAGCATCTCAACTCTCTGCATAGTGTCTGATGTAACGCCCACAGCTGCAGCAGCTAACAGCCTCCCCTTAGAATCCTTGCTGGCATTGGGATTATCCTTAATCTTTGTAATATCTTTATATGTAATAAGTCCCACAAGGATGCCTTGTTTATTCACGACAGGCAATTTTTCTATTCTGTGTTTCTGCAGCAGCCTTGTAGCCTCCTCCAAATCCGTACGAGTTGTTGTAATCAAGTGATCCTTAGTCATTACCTTACTAATAGGAGTACGAAGATTCTCAACAAACCTTAAGTCTCTATTGGTAACAATACCTATCAGCCTCATGTTTGAATCCACAACGGGAATACCTCCTATATGATTCTCACTCATCAATCTGCGGGCATCACCAACCAGCGCGCTCTCATGAATTGTTATGGGGTCAAATATCATCCCGTTCTCAGCCCTCTTCACCTTCCTAACACTCTCCGCCTGTTGCTCTTTACTCATATTCTTGTGAATTACGCCAATACCACCCTCCTGAGCAATGCTGATAGCCAAATTGTAATCAGTAACAGTATCCATTGCTGCAGAAACTATCGGGACCTGCAAAGTGATATCCCTTGTAAATTTGCTGCTGATATTCACCTCCCTGGGAAGTACCGAGCTCTTTGCCGGAATTAACAGCACATCATCAAACGTCAGTCCCTCAAGGACAATCTTCCCGTTGGAATTTGCCGGATTAATGGCCGTGTCCATGCGTTCAGCCGCCTTGCCTTTTGTCCGTGAATTAAAATCTTGATTAAGCTTAGAATTAGAATGATTAGATTTCATACGCTTTTTTTTGAAGTTGCGCAAAGATAGTAAAATTGGGGCAAAAGACCTTGTTGTGGCACAACTTGAATCTCATTATCTTTGTAAACCAATGGAACAGCATCTCAGATATAACCCTTTTGTCAATTATTTCACGGAGCATTACGGTTGCCGGCTGCAAAAAGTTGTAGTCAATGCGGGATTTACCTGTCCCAATCGCGACGGGTTCCTTAGAACAGGCGGTTGCACTTACTGTGATAATGATGCGTTCCACCCAAACTACTCTACTCCGGATAAATCTATCGGGAGACAAATAGATGAAGGCATTGAATTTCACAAAGTAAGATATCATAAGGCGCAACAGTACATTGCTTATTTTCAGCCGTTTTCAAACACGTATGCGCCGCTCGCCAAATTGAAGGAAATTTACGCGCAAGCCCTGGCACACCCAGATATTCGTGGAATCGTTATTGGTACGCGTCCGGACTGTGTTGATAATGAAAAACTTGACTGGCTGCAAGAATTATCGGAACACGGCAAGATAGTGATCATTGAGTACGGAATAGAAAGCGTCTACAACAAAACTCTGGAACGTATCCACCGCGGACACAACTTTGAAACAGCAGTGAAAGCTATTGAGGAGACAGCCAGGCGCGGCATCACACAGTGCGGACACTTCATTTTTGGGCTACCCGGAGAGACCGCACAGGAGATGGAAGCCTCTGTACAAATCATTAACAAACTGCCACTTACAGCACTCAAATTTCATCAGCTCCAAATCATCAAGGGCACTCAGATGGAAAAAGAATTTGCAACTCAGCGACAGGATTTCATCACTTTCACCCTGGAGGAATACATAGACTTCATTGCAAAATTCATCGCCCGGTTAAGACCAGATTTTTACATAGATCGTTTTGCCGGAGAAGTCCCTCCCCGTTTTGTCAATGAAACCCCTTGGGGACTAATACGCTACCAAGAACTCCGCACAATGCTGGAACGGCGGATGGAGAAACTCGACCTTACTCAAGGCTGCAGCATATAACATAGCAGAACTAAAAAACACCAACATAAAAAACTCCATTCACCACCGTCTTACACAGCACATGCCATTGATGTCTTTTACAATTAGCAAATGTGAAAAATATTTAGCAGCAAAAGGCTTTAGTTACGCACGCAAACAGCGCAGCAGACTGTAAAATGCGTTTTTGTTCGCGACAAAAAATATCACAGATGGAGGATAGCTTTGCAGAAAAGTTTATAACTTTGATTAACAAACCTAAACACTATGAAAAAGCTTATTGTCCTAATCTTATCACTTGTTTTTTTATCTTCTGCTGCCCCAGCTCAGAATAGCCAAGTAGATACAAAACAATATAAAGAGTACTTGGAAAGAGCCAATTTACAAGAGATTCAACTAGCAATTGACAATGGTGCTCCGCTTTCAATTAATGATGCTTTCTTCTATGCAATAAAAAAGCTTGATGGCAATAAATATACTGAAGTGTTCAAGTTGCTTATTAAAAATGGAGCAGACATTAATGGAAAATATTGTAAAATAAGATTTTGCGATACACTCGTACCGCCAATTACTGCAGCAACAAGCGAATATATTCAGAATACAACGGCAACAAAAATCTTATACGAATTATTGGGAGATGTAGCCGGCTCTGATTTAAATGGCTTGTCCCAAAGAGAGTCATTGTACTCATTGTTTTTCCAATACGGTCACGTAGACCAGATTCGACAACTTCTAGAATTCTGTAAAAATCTTGCTGCTGAAGATGATGACAATGAGGATGATGTAAAAGACTGTATTGCGTACATAGAAAATAACATAAAAAAAGAACCTGATCCTTATTATTTAGGAATGACAAAGGACCAGATTATTGAAGCGATAGGCGTTCCGGTTCAGCAGTTAAAACTTACGAATACAAAGGAGAGTTGGATATATAGGGCTTCAAAGGCAACGGCAAATAACCAAAAGTATTCGGGTAGTAGAATTAGTTTTCATATCCCTTATACGCCAATTAATTTTGGAGGAACTTCTGGGACTATTACTGGAGGATATATTTCTGATACAATTGATAAGCTAACTCTGCTATTTGAGAACAATATTGTGGTTGCCGCTGAGAGAGAATTGAGTACGAATAAAAGGTAATTTGAGCAAAATCGTCAATTTTTTCCGGAATTCTAAAATTTATTTTTCTGCGTTTTTGCTTATGAACAATTCTGGCATTTCAAACAAACAAGTGCGCGGAAAATTTAGGAATCATATAAAATCGCTCCGACAAAAGGTTCCCTTACCGACCAAAATACGGCCTTATTTTCAGACGTATCACATTTCCTGTTCCCACCGACAAAAACAACTTGACAAATACCTTAAAGTCGGTTGGACTATACGGTACAACCTAATAAGTTTTTTTATAAATTTGACAGAAGTTTCTTGACGGCCGTTTATCAAAATTTACAGTTGATAATCATACACCGGCAAAAACCTTATTTGCCCTCTTGTCTCTACCTTAACCTGAACTTTAAAGTATTTTTTATGCGTTTTAAAATAGCCCTCTCTGTAGACTTTGGTACATACGGCAATGTAATGCCGATAAATTATCAGTATGAACTTTCCTCATGGATCTATCATACGCTGGCCAAAGGTGATAAAGAATATGCAGAGTGGCTCCACACAAATTAACTTATACAATACTATAAATATGAGACTATATTTAACATTATCATCAGCAGGTGATACCCTGCCATTTGATCATCAACCTTTGCTCGTTGGTTGTATTCATAAATGGCTAGGTCGTGAGAATTCAGAGCACGGAAAAGTAGCACTTTTTTCATTTTCAAGGATAGAAGGCGGAAAATTTTCTGATTATGGTTTATGTTTTTCACAGAACGCCAAGTTCTTTATTAGTGCATACCATCCTGAAGTTATAATAAGACTTGTCAAGGGCATCCTAAAAGATCCTAAAATGTTTTATGGCCTGAAAGTGGACGAGATTATGATAAGACAAGATCCAGATATGTCTGATAGAGAAAGATTTTTCACGGCAAGCCCTGTATTGATCTCAAGACGGATTAATAATAAAGTTGAACAAATACTATACGATAATCCCATTGCATCGCAATATTTGGAAGAAACAGTTATAACAAAAATGAAAGCGGCTAATTTGACCATTAACTCTTCATTTGAAATAAAATTTGATACTGCTTGCCAATATGCCACCACAAAAATGCTTACATATAGAGGAATTCATAATCGCGCGAGTTGGTGCCCCCTTATTATCAAAGGGGAACCTATCATTAAACAATTTATTTGGAATGTGGGCTTAGGGAATAGTACGGGAGTAGGTTTTGGAGCTATAGAATAAGTACAAATAAAAATAAACAATATGTATTACGTTGTAAAATACTCAGGGCCTTTTGCGTTTATTAAACCATGGACAGCCGTAAGGGACACAGGCGGCGGCGAAACGTATTCACAGCAATTTCTTACCCCATCAATTATTGAAGGAATGAGGCAAAAATTGGAAGTGACAAAAATTATCCGTCATAAATTGACTTATGTTACAATTAACTTACAGCAAGAGACAGTGAAAGCTAAAGCCTGGAATTTCAGTAAAGGAAGATATACTATGGATGCTTCTATTTTAAAACGTGGAGTTTTAATTAATCCCTGTCTATATCTAGCGTTTGAAAAAGAAATTGATGCAGATAAAGCACATAAACAACATATCTGTTTATGTAGAAACGAAGATATCTTATTACCTAGTAAAGACATAATGGAGGTATCGGAGCAAGAATTTAATGAACTAGATGGTTATGAATTACGATTCGGCAAGGGCGAAAAATCATTTTTAGTTGGATATGACCGTTTTAGTAATAATAGTGAAATGTTTGGCTGGCTAGATATTGTGGGAACCCCCGTTAAAAATTCGTACAATGAATGAGTAAGTATGATCGGATATTGGCCAAAAGTAAAGAAAATGGAGAAATAACTCTACTTTCTCACCTTAAATTGGTAAGACATTTCGCGGTAGAGGCAGCACAATATGCTGGGTTAAGCACTGAGATTGCATCAAAGGGGGGATTGCTACATGATATTGGAAAAGCCAGTCCCCTTTTTCAAAGGAAACTTAAAAGTAATTATATAGTTAATCCCTTTGAAATGAATTTCAGGCACGAAATAGCATCATTATTTTTTTTGAATATGGTCGAAGAGTCTATTCGTCCACAGATAGTAGATATGATCATTGCCCATCATAAATCTATTGGGAAAGATGGTAGAGAACTGGGTATTTTGGATTTAGATTATTATTATGGAAATAGAGTTTTTGAATATCATGCAACTGATTTTAAATCTTGGAGTAACGATGCAATTGGAATTCTTGTAGAATGTGGTTTCCCCATGCAATCCATAAGTGTAGATGATGCTTTCAATTCTTACAAGTTTGTTTTAGATTATTGCAAAACAAAAGGGAAGGGCTGGTCACAATGGAAAGGATTACTTATTGGTGCAGATCAAATAGCTTCTGCACTTGGTGAAAATCAAAGTAAAGTACCTAAGTTATTCCAACAACCAGATGTAAACTTTTACAATAGGAAGAATGAATTATATCCATTATCCTTAATCATATCCGACGAATCCAAGAAACATACTTTTGTCAAGGCCCCAACAGGTGCGGGGAAAACCGACTTCTTGTTGAAACGTTGTAAAGGACGAATCTTCTATGTTCTGCCATTTCAGGCTTCTATCAATGCAATGTACGAAAGAATTAAAAGTGACTTACAAGGTAAAACAAATGATATCCGTTTATTGCATGCAATATCAAGATTGGTTATTTCCAAAAATAAAATAGAGGAAAAAGTTATTCAGAATAAGTTCGGAGCATCTATAAAAATTTTAACACCACATCAACTGGCGGCTGTTGTTTTTGGCACGCGAGGATATGAAGCTATTTTATTCGATTTAAAAGGATGCGATATCATTTTGGATGAGATACATACATATTCTTATATTATTCAATCTATCGTTTTGAAAATGATTGAAATTTTGGATAGTATAGGTTGTAGAGTGCATATTGGGACTGCCACGATACCATCTGCATTGGAAAAGGCTGTTTTAAAAATTCTTGGGAAAAACAACGTACAATACGTAAAGTTAAATAATAAAACACTTGATACATTTGATCGCCACATTGTACATAAGGTTGACTCTTTTGATAAATTATATGATATTATAAATCAAGCAATCGTAAGTAAACAAAAAATTCTAATTGTCGCTAATAAAGTGGCAAGGGCTCAGGAATTATATCAACTAATAAATGATTTGTATCCAAGCATACCAAAGATGTTGATACACAGTAGATATAAAAGATCAGATCGGAATAAACTTGAATGTGATTTAAAAGAAATTTATAATAGGAGTGTTGACACATGTATGGTTGTATCAACCCAAGTCATAGAAGTAAGTCTTGATATAAATTTTGATTTAATGATAACAGAAGCTGCTCCCATTGACTCGTTAATACAACGTTTTGGAAGAATTAATCGCAAACGAGATTATTCCACGATTGGGAAGTACAAAAATGTATATGTCGTTTCTCCTCCAATTAACGAAAAAGATTGTAAACCTTATTCTATAGATATTCTTAGACGGAGTTTTGACATTCTACCGAATGAGAAGATTTTGAAGGAAAGGTCTTTGCAGGATTTGATAGATCAAGTATATCCATCGATTGAAGTGATGAATATAGATCTGGACGCTGTATTTAAAAACGGGAGATGGTGCCTACGAGAGTTGTGGCATTTACCAAAATCCGCACTAATAGAAAAGTTAGATATTGATTCCATTGCGTGTATCACTGAACAAGATAGAGATACTTACCGTACAGCAGACGCAGAGAGAAGAATATCCATGGAGATACCTATTAATTACAATTCTATTCGTTGGAAAAAATTAGAACAATTGTCCGTAGGATCAAATCCGTTTGTGGTTCCCGATTCCTCCTACACAGCAGAAAAGGGACTGGACCTTAATAAAGTCAGTGTGGAAAATTATAACACGAATTATCAGATAATATAAGGAATATGTATACATCAGTAGTAGGTAAAATTTTTTTAGAAACTTATAATGCTCAGTTAAAAGAGAATTATAGTGCTAAATCATTTTTTGAAAAAATATTTGTACCGCTTTTTTTTGACCATCCCAAGTATATGATGACTGCCGGGAATTCTCCGCTCGAAAATCCAAAGTTGAGTTGGGATAATATGATACTGGGTAAGAAACCCTTTGAAACCCCAGATCAAAGAAAAAGTCGGATTAAAAATATGATCAATAAAATTGAAACACAAAAGGCCGATGCTAGTATTGCTGTCGGATATGAAAGAGATGATCCGACTTCGGCCTCTTCCGGACAATTGACGAATATTGATTTACCTGAGAATAAAGAAAATGTGTATTTATCATGGGTAGGCGCGGGATTAGGAATAGGTGTTACTGGAGGGATAACCATTTTATTTGATGAACCCAATTTGCTGATGGATATTTTTAAAGGATGGATATACTACCGTCAATACTTGAATAATAATCCTCAGCTAAAAGGAAATCAAATTAACACATGGAATGGACAATGGCTTGCCCACCGTTACGGATTCGCGTTCGATGAAAAATATCCGACGGACGGATTTAATCCAATGGAAATAAATGAAAATGGGTTATTTAATATCCCCACTATTTCTTGGGTAAAAGTATTACTTGGAATAGCAATGCATTTCCCAACAAAAAATCTCTTAGGGTATTTATACAATATTGGACAAACAAATATTACTATAGGATTTATCCCCTTTAAAATCAATGAAATAAATCGTCCAGAGCAATTTTATGAAAGAATTTTTGGAAAGGAAGATTTTGCTCGAAATTTTAAACAAACAGAAGAACTATATGGTACCGCCTTTGGATTAAAATACGCCTGCCAATACGGAGCCATTGGAATTAAAGCATTAGAACCTAAGGGCCTCAATGATTATATGCCAGGCAATGGAAAAAAAATATCATTAAATGACAATGATGATAAACAAAAAATAACATTTAAGACTTATTTAATTTGGATATTAGCTATGATTAACAACGAAACATTATGGGAACAATCCCAAAGCATCGCAAAACTGCTTCTGAATTATGAAGCGGGAGCGGGAAAAGCAAAAACAGATAGAATAAATAATGTCAAACAGTTGCTTGATTCTGCGACAGTTAAAAAATTCATCCAAAATATTATTCCTATAGTTGAAGACGAAAAGAGTGACGGAAAAAACGTGGATGATTATAAAAAATTAGGTGAAATGATCAACGAGATGCCCAGAGATAATTTCCCTTATTTTGACGTACTTATTAAATTTCAATATGCATTATTAAACAAATAAAACATAAAATTATGAATTCAATTATTTACCTAAGAGGGTTACGTCATGTAGATTCCTCTGTTTTTTGTGTAGAAAACGGACAGAAGACCTATTATGATCCAGTATTCAATGTAAAAAAAATTCCTTATTCCAGCGGTCAACAGGTTAAAAGAAGCATTCTAAATGCAATTTATGGTGAAATACAAGAAGATCCTTCAGCTGTGACATTTGTGTTTGATGTAAACAACAAGGGCACCTTAAGTGAAGGTGAAGTATTATCATTATGTGATCCACAATATTATGATCAAATTTTGGGCGGATGGATGTATTCGCCTAAAGGTGGTAAGGAAAAGACTTTGAAAAGAAGAAGCCCTTTTTCTATTTCAGCAATGCGTCCGCTACACCCCTTATTAGGAGGATGTTTTAGTGAGAATGCCACATTTGACAGAAGCGATAAGCCGGAATTGCATAAAGTTATAGTTAGAGATGCCTCTGGAAAACAAATGTCGAACGAGCAAATTGAGGCTTTCTTACAGGGTACAGACCGCAGTTTATACCGTAAGTGGATTCCAGATAATATCAGGGCAACAGGTTTATTCGTATACGATGTTGCGATTGATTTGAGAACACTTTTTGCTGTATCAACTAATCAATTGGAGCCTGAACTTTCAAAGGAAAAAATAGAAGAATTAAAGGAAAAGAATTGGATCCTTTCCAAAAATATCTTTGGAGAATGTTTGGTAATGCCAAAAATATTACGCGATAAGGCCATTCCCGCCATTGCTAATGCTTTGATAAATTGGAGAATTTCTAGTAATCAGGCCCGCACTTTTAGTTTAATGGAAACTTTGGCAATAGCTATAAGTGATAAAGCAAATAATATTGCTGGGGCAATAAGAGCCAAACTTATAGATGATGCAGATAAATTCAAAGTGAAACCAGTTATTGACGAAACATCAGGAGCCGACCTTTTTGTCACATTACCATGTTCTGGTTACATTGTAACAGAAATAGAGAACGCCAAAGCTATTGAGAATGCAGAAAAAAAACTTGTGGAATTAATGTCCGCTTTCCCTTATGAACATCAGATAGATTAGTCATATTATGCATTTTAAAATAGCCAAACACAAAGCTATTGCGAGGATTAACATTTTATGCAAATTACCGGCACACATTTCAATTATTATAACGTTTGCAAGCGTAAACTGTGGCTTTTCGTTAAAGGAATAGCTATGGAGCATTTATCGGATTTAGTTTATGAGGGTAAACTTATTCATGAAGAGTCCTATCCCCAAAGATCTCAAAAATACGTAGAATTGGAACTCGATGGAATTAAGATAGATTTTTACGATACTAAAAATAGAGTCATACACGAGATAAAAAAATCCGACAAGATGGAACCGGCCCACGAATGGCAGGTAAAATATTACATTTATATTCTTGAAAGAAACGGTATTACGGGTGTTACTGGGCTATTGGAATATCCCGTTTTACATAAAACACAAAATGTCGAGCTTACTGATAAAGACCGGAAAGAGATAAAGAAAATAGAAGAAGATATAGAAAAAATATCCTCCTTGGATGTTTGTCCACCACGTATAAATTCAAGAATATGCAAAAAATGCAGTTATTACGACTTTTGTTATTCCGGTGAGATTTAAAATGGATATCGATAATGAAAAAGACTTACTATTTATTCAATCCGGGACACCTTGAAAGAAAGGATAATACCTTAAAATTCACACCTTCTGTAGTGGATAGTAATGGAGTCGCACAGGATGGGCAACCCCGTTATTTACCTGTCGAGAATATAAATGATATGTATGTTTTTGGTTCGCTTGTGGCCAATAGTTCCTTATATAATTTTCTGGGACAGTGTGATATTCCCGTACATTTCTTTGACTATTATGAGAACTATACGGGTTCATTTATGCCTAGAAATTTTTTGCTTTCCGGAAAAATGCTTTTGGCACAAACAGATCATTATCGTGATAAAAAAAAGCGGCTGATAATAGCAAAAAAGTTTATTGAAGGTGCCGCATTTAATATGGTAAAGAACCTCAATTATTACAATAACAGAGGAAAGGATCTTGACCCCATAATTGAAATAATAAACGGTTATGCTTCTAAAATCACAGACATTCAGGCTGTTGATGAATTGATGGGAATTGAAGGCAATATAAGAATGACTTATTATGAGGCATTTAATTTGATTTTAAATGATTTTGAAATGGGGGGAAGAACAAAACAACCACCGAGGAATGAAGTAAATGCTCTGATCTCTTTTGGTAACATGATGTGTTATAGCCAGTGTCTCAGAGCCATTCATCAGACTCAACTTGATCCTACAATAAGTTATTTACATACGCCAGGCGAGAGGAGGTATTCTTTGTGTCTTGATATTTCTGAGGTATTTAAACCGCTCCTTGTCGACAGGGTGATCTTCAAAGTTCTCAATAAACGGATTATTCAGGAAAAGCATTTTGATAAAAATCTTAACGGATGTTTTCTTAATGAGCAGGGAAAGAAATTGTTTGTTAAAGAATTTGAAGACAGGCTAAATGAGACCATTCAACATAGAACTCTCAACAGAAGTGTAAGTTATGCTCATCTTATCAAGCTGGAATGTTATAAATTATGTAAACATTTGTTGGACATGGAAGAATATAAACCCTTTAAGATGTGGTGGTAATTATAATATTTGATCAATATGTACGTGATTTTAGTTTATGATTGCGGTGAAAAAAGAGTTGGCAAAATGCTTAAACTTTGCCGAAAGTACCTTAACTGGATACAAAATTCCGTTTTTGAAGGGGAAATAAGCGATGTCAAATTGAAAGAACTGTGTTATAAGGCAGGAAAAGTGATTGAAAAGAAGGAGGATAGTATTATAATTTTTAAAAGTCACGATGAAAAATGGCTCGACAAGGAAATCATTGGAAAAGAGAGGTGTAGTATAGATAATTTTATTTAGTGTACGTCGATCTCCATTTAATTGTTCGTTTTTTTGTCTTCTATTATAATCTTACTTGCGCTCAGAGTTCTTTGACACATTGAAATTTAAGCATTTAACATAAGTTGTCGATGGCCGGCACCTTTTTTATCATTACCCATCGACAACTTTTTAATCAAAAATTTGTACCTTTGGGTAACACAGATGCTCGCTATGCCGTATTTTTTAATTTTTTTTTACGGCTTTTAATCAGACTATTATAGAATTGAAATTTGATTTAAATAACCACATCCTATTAGCCCATCTGGCCTTTTAATCAGACTATTATAGAATTGAAATAGCAGACTGCCTGCAACACCGTCAAATGATGAAGACTTTTAATCAGACTATTATAGAATTGAAATGCTCTGCAAGGACGGCCGCCGGCGTGCTGGCGTTGCTTTTAATCAGACTATTATAGAATTGAAATATATATCCTTTTTCTATTCAATTCTTTTCCCGTGGATGCTTTTAATCAGACTATTATAGAATTGAAATCACACTACCAGCGTGGCGCGAAAGTGCTTGAAAGACTTTTAATCAGACTATTATAGAATTGAAATATGCTACCTGTACGGTGACACTTACATCCAATAAGCCCTTTTAATCAGACTATTATAGAATTGAAATTATCAAAGATGATGACATCAATGTTGATAAAGCTATCTTTTAATCAGACTATTATAGAATTGAAATCTATTTTGGCCCTGGTTCACACAGAATGGGCTTATTCTTTTAATCAGACTATTATAGAATTGAAATTGTTGATAGATGTTGTAATCCGGCTCGTTTGGAAACCTTTTAATCAGACTATTATAGAATTGAAATACAATGATGATGAGATTTTCTAAATCAGAAGACGCGGCTTTTAATCAGACTATTATAGAATTGAAATCAAGTTACTCCTGCCGACTCTGGTCTGCAACTTGCCTTTTAATCAGACTATTATAGAATTGAAATCGTAGTATTGCGGTATTGGTTTACTCTGGAAGTTATCTTTTAATCAGACTATTATAGAATTGAAATATATGTTTTAATGCGGTGCTTCTTGGTAATGCAAGCTTTTAATCAGACTATTATAGAATTGAAATGATACAATGAAGTTTATTGACGTTGTTGATAAATCTCTTTTAATCAGACTATTATAGAATTGAAATAGAATTTCAACGCATTGGTTATCAATCAATTCTCACTTTTAATCAGACTATTATAGAATTGAAATCAGGGGTCCTGGCGGCGCTTGCAAAAGACGAGAATCCTTTTAATCAGACTATTATAGAATTGAAATCCGAGATCCTTGCCGCACTCGCGAAAGACAAGGATCTTTTAATCAGACTATTATAGAATTGAAATGGAACTACCAACATAGATATTGTCAATGGAGATGTTACTTTTAATCAGACTATTATAGAATTGAAATCTGTTTCGGTTGCCGCTGTTTAGGTCGCCGCTGTCTTTTAATCAGACTATTATAGAATTGAAATCCCTATAATGTTGAAGTTAAAGCGATTGACGGGTTCTTTTAATCAGACTATTATAGAATTGAAATCGCCATGCTTGCTTTTTCCGTATCAAATCCGAGTCTTTTAATCAGACTATTATAGAATTGAAATAAAGTCCAAATTTCTTATAGCCTCTTCCCTTATTTGTCTTTTAATCAGACTATTATAGAATTGAAATTAATATTATGTTTTAAAATTATTAATTTAACTTAATCTTTTAATCAGACTATTATAGAATTGAAATGCTGTTATCATCTTCTGCGAGTTCTGCAAGAACCCTTTTAATCAGACTATTATAGAATTGAAATAGGTCCTGGCGGCGCTTGCAACGGACGCGGACTGCTTTTAATCAGACTATTATAGAATTGAAATCTGATACGCTTGCGGCGCTTGCAAAAGACGAGAATGCTTTTAATCAGACTATTATAGAATTGAAATTTTTTTCAGTCCAAACTGAAAATCCGAACAGAATGACTTTTAATCAGACTATTATAGAATTGAAATACCTTCCACTGCAGCGTTTATTGTTGAGATTAAAAAACTTTTAATCAGACTATTATAGAATTGAAATGAGCGACACCGGCGGCGGGACTAATTTATAACTTCTTTTAATCAGACTATTATAGAATTGAAATTTCCAACAAATAGACTCAAATACAATGTTTTTAGGCTTTTAATCAGACTATTATAGAATTGAAATGCTTGCTTAAAATACACGACACAGAAGAGGAGAGCCTTTTAATCAGACTATTATAGAATTGAAATCTGTTTCGGTTGCCACTGTTTCGGTCGCCACTGTCTTTTAATCAGACTATTATAGAATTGAAATGCCTTTCATCCTCATCATTCCCTTCACACTCTTCTGTCTTTTAATCAGACTATTATAGAATTGAAATCGAAAGGACACAAGGAATAAAGGTTTTAGCAAGCCTTTTAATCAGACTATTATAGAATTGAAATCCATTGAGCTGTCAACAGTGGTTGTGTCAAGAGCCTTTTAATCAGACTATTATAGAATTGAAATTGTTAGGTGGCTTTTACTCTTATATCGAGAAAGACTTTTAATCAGACTATTATAGAATTGAAATTATCGTGGGTTGTGGAGCAGCACTGCAACATACTATCTTTTAATCAGACTATTATAGAATTGAAATTCATTCATCAAAACAGTTCCTTCATTCTCTTGTGCCTTTTAATCAGACTATTATAGAATTGAAATTTCACTTTTTCAATGGCCTGGCCGCCGCAGATGACTTTTAATCAGACTATTATAGAATTGAAATCAGAGAGCATCGCTGCAACCTTATCGTAAGCAGCTCTTTTAATCAGACTATTATAGAATTGAAATAGGTTCAAGAGGTATGCAATGAGAGTGCTCTTGCGACTTTTAATCAGACTATTATAGAATTGAAATTGCTGCTAACCCGACTGACATCACATGCCGGGATTCTTTTAATCAGACTATTATAGAATTGAAATATAATGAAAGAGAATGTATTCTTGACTTCTGTGGTCTTTTAATCAGACTATTATAGAATTGAAATCGGAAGAGGATGCATGACCAAAACGAGCAATTTTCTTTTAATCAGACTATTATAGAATTGAAATAATCATTTGACGCTCTATCTCTGCACTCAGTCCGCTTTTAATCAGACTATTATAGAATTGAAATTATATATAAAGTATTGCAAGTATCTGACAACAAGTACTTTTAATCAGACTATTATAGAATTGAAATATGATAGCAAGAATCATTTACGCGAAGCTGGCGCCTTTTAATCAGACTATTATAGAATTGAAATACATTTCCTTTCAATCTTGCCTGGAAAGCACTTCTCTTTTAATCAGACTACTATAGAATTGAAATCTTAATAAGTTACTGTACGAAATAAACGGAAATGCTTTTAATCAGACTACTATAGAATTGAAATATATGATAACTATTCATATTATATGATGTGCGTGTCCCCTTTTTAGGACTGCGTTAAATCGAGCATGAATTTATATTTTTTCTAATAACTCTATCCGTTCCTTTTTATATTCTATCGGCGACATATTCCCCAACGCTTCGTGCGGTCTATTGTTATTGTATTCATCCATCCATATAGAGGTTATCTCCCTAACATCTTCCATCGTTCTAAATGATATGCGTCAAACACTGTCCGCCTATAAGAACCATTAAACCGCTCAATATAACTATTTTGCGTAGGTTCCCCGGGTTGAGTATACAATATCTTTTTCCGTTCCCCTCACACCATTTCCTGAAATCTTTGGATGTGAATTCCGTACCATTATCCACTCTAATATTCTGAGGTTTACCGTAAATCCATATTACTTTCTCAAGGATTCTTGTTACACGCTTTGAAGGCATGGACAATGATGTCTCCTGTCCTATGGCTTCCTTGTTATAATCATCTATGATGTTGAGTACTCTAAAACTTCTATTGCTTGGCAATGTGTCTGTTTGTACACCCTGTACATTTTCTTGGAAGGGCTATATTTATTAGTTTTGAACAAAAAAATAAGGTCGAACTTGACATAATTCTTGTTCGACCTTATAATTTAAGCTCTATTTTGGCCACATTTCAATTTCAATGGTAAATGCTTAGTCATTTATTTCAAGTTTATCTGCTTTAGTATTTCATTTGACTGTTTGATGAAATCCTGTTTCTTTTCGACAGTTCTTGATTTCGATGCATTTTGCTCATAAGGCATATAAAGAACGGTCATCCATGATACTGAATACGCTTGTTCACCAATTACCATTGTGGTTTTTTTAAGGCTCAGTGCATTAACATATAATGCAGTGTAATTGGCTTCAACAAATGTGGCTGGTACATACCTTTCAAGTAGAAAATCTGTAAGGCTTTCCAAATAAAGTGTACTCACTATCATACTTACAGCTTTAACTTTACCATTCTCCATTAGATAAATATAACCTTTTACTTTTCCACTTGTCGGTATATATGCAATACCAGTATCAGTTGAACTAGAATAATTGCTTCCTACTTTTGCAATTACTTCGTTCTTTGTCGCTCCAAACAAGAATTGTGGTTCAGTGAATGAAGTTATTAAAGGCTTTACTGTGACCTTCACTGCTTTTTGGCCATTTACATCAATGAATGTTTCACCAATGCGCTTTGCTGTTATCAAGCCATTATCAGACACTGTAGCTACATATTCATCCTCAGACGAGTATGATGCTTTTGAGTCAGAACAGGTGATTTGAGACGTGCCCTTACTTGTTAATTCAACACTTTTCGATGACGTTATTGAAAATTCATTATCATCTTTAGAACAGCTCATAAATGCTGAAAATAGCACTATTGCTATTGAGCATAGAAAAAATCTTTTCATATCGTTATATATAAAATATTTAATGTTACTTTCAAATTACGATGCAAACATAAAGAGTTGATCCCATCCCATTTTTAGGACCACGCATCATTTTTCTTACCAATGACATCTTCCAAAGAATCATATTTGTCATTTTTCTCAATCTCCAACTTGAATCCTTTCAAAGATTTATCTATAATAAACCTATGATAGTTATCTATAATATCCTTCATCTTCTTGTAGCTATCAGCTCTATGCTCATCTCGTTCAAGGATTCCACTAGTTTTAAAATTTCCCAACGTTTTGCCTTTCGGTATTAATTCAAACCTTAAGGTTTTTGACAAAGGATACAATCCGATAAACTCTTTAAATTTGCTCATAGTTAATATATTATTTAGGTTGATTTCTTCTACTCAAATTATATATTTTCTTCATAGGAAATAATAATATTTTACAAAGGTCTATCTAATTTATGACAACTTTTGTCACTTTTGAAATATTTTACGGCTGGATTCAAAAAAAATTGTGACCCTTTAAATTCACCGTCGCGATTAAAAAGAGTACTATCTTTGTAAAAAATGAACTATACGGGACTTATAATTGGAGCAATGAATTATACAGGACTTATAATTGGAGCGGCGGCGTTTTTGATTATCGGGATTTTTCATCCGGTGGTAATCAAGGGGGAGTACTATTTTGGCGTAAAAATCTGGCTGTTGTTTCTTCTGGCAGGACTGTCGCTGATTATTTGGGCACTGTTTGCGGAGAGCGTGATACTGTCTGCTATTCTGGGGATTACAGGATTCACTTGTCTTTGGAGCATTAAGGAACTATTCCAGCAAAGGGAACGGGTAAGGAAGGGATGGTTCCCAAAGAATCCAAAAAGAAGATATTAGCGCACGGTCCGGTTTGGACTATTTGGTATAGAAATCAATCATCCTTTGTATGGCCTGTTGGCAGACAGGGCAGAATGTGGGGTACTGATTTGTACGCATGCGGCAATCGTAGTTACCTCTGTAAATACCTTTGAATAAGTAGCCTCCGCCTTCATACATTCCAACCGGAAGTTCTCCGGGGTGCTTTAGTTTGTTGTTGCCAAATGATGCGGTATTTACAAGGACACCCTTCTCCCTGCTCTCATATTGTTCTACAACCAATCCAAGTTTTTCTGCTTTTGTTTTGATTTCATCCGGAGTTCCCTTGAGCATTTTCAGTTTGCCGTTTTTGTCAAACTTACCCTGCAGGGTCACCCTTAAAATATTCTTTGGAACAAAGTTGCTGCCGTATCTTTTTATGCTACCTGCAGATGCAGCGCTTTGTGCTGTTTTTGCGGCTTGCGCTTCTGCCTCTGTCGGTTTTATGTCCACCGGAATTTTTTCAACATCCGTAGGGATCTTAACATTTGCGGGAATTAAATTTTCCCATTTTCCCGTAAAGTTTACTCGCGTGGTAATATTTGGTTCCCAAGGCTCTACGGAAATATCATAAGAATCTGTCAAGACATCATTATCATAAAAATACTCATCCGCAAGGCCTCCAAAACTGTGGCCGAACTCATGAACTACAACGGGTCTAAACAAAGGGTGGTGCGCTGCGGTGAGGTCATATTCATTGTAAATTCCGCCGCCGCCGTACTCTTCCGTGTTGACCAAAACTATGATATGCTCATAGGGAACTCCCGCAAGAGCATCATGTATCTGCTTAACGTTCAATGATGTCATGTATCTGTCCGAGTAGAAGGTAGAGAAACCGGAACCAAAACTTGTGTCTTTCCACTCTCCAAGGCGCGGTATGCTCACTCCGGAATCTTTTGACGGTGAGGCTACTGCAACAATATTGAATTTTTCTTTATTGGATTTGAACGGCTCATAGCTGAATAAACTTTCACTTGCAATTTCAGCATCTTTGTAAAAAGTATCCATCTCCTGCTGTGTATAGCCCTCAGCTACAATTGCCACATCTATGCATTTTTCCGGGCTTCCGCTCTTAACAATATATTTGTAGGGAAGCTGATGGGTCTCCCCTTTTTTGTGAATCAGAATATCCTTGGGATTTACAAAATGTGTAATCACTGCAATTGGCTTATGACTCTTGTTGTATATGGTAACTGTAATCTCGACAGATTTTTTGGGGAATGGTACCAGGAATGTGTTTTGAAATGCACGCTCCTTTCCGCCTGCGGCCTCATCCGTATCAAGATATTCCAAGAACAAAGAAGAAAAAGACGTCTCATAAATAATCTTGTGCGATGCACTATCGGCGACAATAACCCGGCCATTGCCTTTAAGCGGCAACTTGTCCAGATTGTGTCTGCGCCCGGCCCATGTTGGAAGGCTTGCCAATTCATCCACCGCGATTGTCTGATGCGTCTTTGATCCGCAGAACACATAATCTAACCGCAATGTCTTGTTAATAAAATAATTATCAAACTGTATATCCTGAGCCGCCGCAGTCATTACCGCAGCCGCCGCAAAAAAGCACACTAATAAAAATTTCTTCATAAACGTTAAACTATGTTTAATACTCAAATATATGAAAATTGCACCAAAATGACGCCGTCTTTAATTAATGACGACGTTATTAATTAAAGACGTTGTCATTCTTTTAAATTTCCGTAAATTCACCGTGTTAATTTTGTGAATTATGAGATATGTGTCTTTTTTAGCGCTGGCTGCTGCGGCTTTTATTGCAGTTCCGGCGGGGATGCAGGCGCAGGAACATAGCGGCTGCAAAAATCAGAATCCTGACAATCAGGCATTTGAAAAGTTAAACAAAGAGGTGCGCAGCGCTTATGCCCCGGATGAGAGGGATAAAACTTATGAGGTGCGCATGGATAAAGCTCAGAGCCGTGCAGACCAAGAGCAGGCAAGCCGGACGGGCAAGAGCGAGCAGTTTATTTTCACATTAAGAGGCTCAACAACAGAGGCTGCGGCAAAAGAAACTATCGTGAAAAAAATGAGAGAAGCACTTGCTGCAAATCATGCAGGCGCTGATGTTCAAGTTCTGGATAGCATTGACCTTCTGCCATCTGCCAAGCTGAACGGTAAAATTTACGGAGTTGTCTGCATGTCTGTTGCAAGTTTTAACTGTGACGGTGATTTTTCTGCAGAGTCCGGTACTCAGGCGCTTATGGGAATGCCCGTAAAGATTTTGGAGCAAAATGATAACGGTTGGTACCGCTGTGTGAACATGGAGGGCTATACCGCTTGGGTGATTGGGCGCAGCGTTACGGCAATGAATGAGCAGGAGTATGATGAGTACATGAGAAAACCAAAAGTCATTGTAAACACCAAATACACATGTATTTACAGAGAGCCTTCTGATAATTCTCTTGTTGTGAGCGACGCCGTTTGGGGAGATATTTTAATCAAGGGGGGTGATGCGGTTGGCGCGCACAGAGAAAACGGAGAGATGCATGACGGACAGGGAAATGGCAATCATAATGGTCAAGGCAAAGGCTTGCACGGCGGCGGAAAGAGTTTACACAATAACAGCTGGGTTCATGTTGCAATTGCCGATGGCAGAGAGGGTTACATAAGGTCATCAGAGGTGATTGGACTTGAGAAATGGATGAGCATGGCAAAACCAACGCCTGAAAATATTGTTGAAACGGCAAGACAATTTACCGGATATCCGTATGTATGGGGCGGCACTTCCGTTAAAGGAATTGATTGCAGCGGTTTGGCCAAGACTTCCTATTTCCTTAATGGTTACGTACTTAGAAGAGATGCCTCTCAGCAGTGCAAGACCGGAGACAGCTTGGACGTTGCAAAATATGTTTCAGGAGAGCAAACCCTTGAGAATCTTAAAGCTTTGCAACCGGGTGATTTGCTGTTTTTTGGACGTAAGGCAACGGCGGAAAAACCGGCTCACGTAACACACGTTGGCATTTACATTGGCAATGGCATAATGATACATTCATCTGATATTGTGAGAATTAACACTCTTATTCCCGACAGTTCAAATGCAAATGCAGAGGGAGATTTTATCGGTCCCGACGGTTACAATTACGGTAAGCTGCCTTATTACGGAGGCTCCGGCCGTCTGCTTATGGCCCGCAGAATAATTGGCAATGCAGATTGCGGCAAAGGAATCATTTCCGTTGAGAAGGCCGGCTTGACAAAGTAGATTAATTAACAGTTAAATATACTGAAATAAAAATGACAAGCAGAAGAACATTTTTAAAGAGCGCGGGACTTCTGACAGCAGCTGCAGCACTGTTTGATCCTGCTAAGATTTTTGCACACAACGGAATGGGACTTTCCGGCGCAGGAAGACGCAGTTTGTCCGGCAAGGGAGAGAAGAAGATTGTCCTTGAGTGGTGCCCTTATGAGGCAAAGATGAAACACGTTTTCACCATCTCCCACTCATCCAGAACATCCACTCCAATTGTCTTAACCAGAATAACTTATGACGGATATACCGGATACGGTGAGGCAGCCATGCCGCCATATCTTGGAGAGACTACCAGTTCTGCGGTTGAATTTTTAAAGAAAGCAAAGCCTGAACTTGAGAGGTTCAGTGATCCGTTCATGATTGGCGATATCATGAAGGATATGGATGAGCTTACAACTAACAACTGTGCAGCAAAAGCTTCAGTTGATATAGCACTCCATGATCTGGTTGGCAAAATGATTGGCCAGCCCTGGTGGAAAATTTGGGGCTTTGACCCCGCACATTGTCCAAACAACTCATTCACAGTAGGTTTGGACACCCGTGAAGTTGTGCTTCAGAAGGCAAAAGAGGCCTCCATATACAAAGTCATCAAAGTTAAACTTGGCCGCACGGAGGAGCAGGACAAGATGATGATTAACACTATCCGCGAGGTTTGCAACAATACAATTTGCGTTGACGCCAATCAAGGATGGAAAGACAAGCATTATGCTCTTGATATGATTAACTGGCTTAACACCAAGAATGTCAACATGATAGAACAGCCAATGCCTGTCGGGATGCTGGAAGATACAGGATGGGTTACAGAGAATAGTCCGCTTCCGATTATTGCTGATGAGTCTTGCCAGAGGTTAACAGATATCCGCAAACTGCACGGCTACTTTACGGGCATAAATATCAAATTAATGAAATGCACCGGTTTGCATGAGGCCCGTGAGATGATATCACTGGCAGAAGCACTTGACATGAAGCTTATGGTCGGCTGTATGACTGAGACTTCCGTTGCAATTTCCGCCGCATCTCAGATTGCTCCAAAAACCAAATGGTCGGATTTGGACGGAAACTGGTTGATTGCAAATGACTGTTTCACCGGTTCTCAGGTTGTTGACGGACGCATAGTTCCATCCAATGACCCCGGTATTGGCGCAAAGATGAACAAGGGTGTTAACTTGCAATTTGTAGGAGCATAAAAAATAATTTAGGCGCGTATAATCAATTGATTATGAAAAAAGTCCTAAAGTAAAAGATTATTTAGCATGAAAAATTTAAGAGAAATAAAGAAAGATATCAATTACCTTGCAAGCGAGGTGGTTTCAGATTGCCTTACTTACCTGGCAATCAATGATAACAAGAATCAGGAAGAGATCAGCAATATTATTGGCGCAGCTCTGGATTTGCGTGATGAAATGGTCTGCAAGATTAATGATTATCCTCGCAACGGTGAGGCTAATGCAGGCAAGACCGGTACAGAAGGCAAGCACCGCGTTCGCAACACAGTCACAATGAAGTACTTTAATGCCGTTGGCAAGGAAATGCTGGAAAAAACAGACGCCCTGTTTGCAGAACTAAGCAAGCTTTCCGGCAACGGAAAGGCTCCGAAATCAAAAGCGGAGAAGGTTAAGACAGAGTAGTGTTGTTGCAAGTAACTACAACAACTTATACCCTTGAAGCTTCTTGGAAAGTTCCTTTTCCCGGCCGTCCGTAGCAGTGTTTACAAGGGCATGAAAGCGCGCGCCATGATTGCTGTAAACCAGGTGACAAAGTTCATGGACTATCACAAAATCCATCAGATCCGCAGGGAGTTCCACAAGGTGCATGTTGAGGTTGAGATTGCGGATGGTGGAGCAACTGCCCCAGTTGGTTTTGTTATCCTTGATAGCCACTCGATTATATCTGAACGGGTCTTTTATGGTGATTCCTAACTTGTTGCGGATAACCACCTTGCCGGTTAGCAATTCATATAGCGCGCGTGTCCGTGCAGGCAGAATATCATGTGCGCGCCTGCTAAGTGCCTGTAGCTGAGCCTTTGTTGGCAATGTAGCAGCAGGGTACTTGTCGGCCATCTCTTTTTTGGTGGCCATTATTTTTTTCTCTACTGTTCTCAAAAATTGCTGCGCCTCCAGATAGCTCACATAACCTGGCAGCGTCACCTTCACCACCCCGCGAGCACTGACACTCACGGAGATAGAGCGGTTTTGCGGCCTTTTCTCAAAGACCACATCCCCAAGGCCGTTGCTATATGAAATTATTTTTTTGCTCACAACAAATATCAAATTCAAAATCCGCAAATTCCGCAGACAAATAATAAGCCAAAAAAAATATTTTTGCTCAAATAAAAAAAACTTATACCTTTGCACTCCCCAAAGATAAAAGCCATTCCGCAGATGCTCCGTGGCTGGCATATAAAAATATGCAAGACAATCGGATAAACTGTTGGGAGCTTCAAAAGGGAAACAAAAATAATTAAAATCTTAGCAATTATGTCAGAGTATTTAGCTTCAGACAAAAAGCAGGATATCTTTGGAAAGTACGGGAAGTCCAATAAGGACACCGGCTCCGCAGAGAGTCAAATTGCTTTATTCTCCTACCGTATCACTCACCTTACCGGTCACATGCAGCGCAACAAAAAGGACCACGCAACTCAGCGCGCCCTTATGATGTTGGTTGGTAAAAGACGCCGCTTCCTTGATTTCTTAAAGGAACGCGATATTGAGAGATACAGAAAAATCATTAAGGACCTAGACCTACGTAAATAATCGGGATTTTTTCCTAAGCACATTTAGGTTCTTATTTTTAATAAAGGCAACCCGTAAGAGTTGCCTTTTTATTTATATCCCGACAGAGCCATTCCTGCCGGGATTATATATTTATTGTAATGGTTATAAGCCGCCTATTCCGCCGGAGCGTTATCTGTGTGATTATCACCATTGTGGAAATCTCTGCGAGGCCGGCGATCGTCACCGTGGCGATCATCTCTGCGCGGACCTCTTCGGTCACCGCCGCGGAAATCTCTGCCGCCGTCACGTCTGTCGTGACCTCCAAAACCGCCGCGGCCACCCTCCGGACGAGGTCTGCGGACAGGCTCAACATAGCCCTCCGGTTTTGGCTGTAATGCTCTCATTGACAAGCGCATCTTGCCACTCTTCTCATCAACCTCCAGAAGCTTGACATCAACTTCATCTCCAACTTTTAGCACATCCTCAACCTTCTCTGTCTTGCTCCATGCAATTTCAGAAATATGAAGAAGTCCCTCTTTGCCGGGAAGAATCTCTACAAATGCTCCAAACTCAAGTATGGAAACTACTTTTCCGTGGTAAGTTGTACCAACCTCCGGAACGGTTGTGATACCCTTAACCCATGCAAGCGCCTTATCCATACCCTCTTTGTTCTCTCCAAAGATGTCAACGGCTCCAACAGTTGTTCCATCCGGCTGCTTCTCCTCTGTAACTGTGACAGTTGTACCGGTAACCTTCTGAATCTCCTGAATAACTTTTCCGCCAGTCCCAATAACAGCTCCAATAAATTCTCCGGGAATTCTAAGCTGCACGATACGCGGTGCATAAGGCTTCAATTCAGTACGCGGTGCAGGAAGAGTCTTCATCATCTCTCCCATGATGTGCATGCGAGCTTCATGTGCCTGTGCAAGTGCCTCAGCCATAATATCTTCTGAAAGACCGTCACACTTTATATCCATCTGAGTTGCTGTGATACCGTCTTTGGTACCTGCAACTTTAAAGTCCATATCTCCAAGATGATCCTCGTCTCCAAGGATATCGGAAAGAATTGCGTATTTGCCTGTTTTGGCGTCTGCTATAAGACCCATTGCACAACCTGCTACGGGTTTCTTAAGTTGAATTCCGGCATCCATCAATGCAAGACATCCTGCGCAAACAGTTGCCATTGAGGAACTTCCGTTGCTCTCCAAAATATCTGAAACAACTCTAACTGCATAAGGATTCTCCTCTCCTGTCGGGACCATAGGCTTTAAAGCCCTCATAGCCAAGTTGCCGTGTCCTATCTCTCTTCTGCCTACACCGCGCTGAGCCTTAGCCTCGCCCGTTGCAAACGGAGGAAAATTGTAATGCAAAACAAATGCATCGGTGCCCTGAATCAAAACCTCATCTTTAGATTTCATATCCAGTTTTGTTCCAAGTGTAACAGTTGCAAGTGCCTGAGTCTCACCTCTTGTAAAGATTGCAGAACCGTGAGCGCATGGAAGGCAATCAACCTCACACCAAATTGGACGAACGTCTTTTGTTCCTCTGCCGTCCATTCTCTTTCTCTCATTAATAATCAGAGCGCGCATTGCCTCTTTCTCAACTGATGCAAAATATCTGTTGACCATTGCGGTTTTATCTTCTCTCTCCTCTTCCGGGATCGTCTCCATAAACTGCTCTTTTAGAGCATCTAATGCATCGTCTCTCTGATGCTTCATCATTGCCGCACTTGCTATCTCATAGCACTTGTCATAGCAAAACTTATGGCAAGCCTCTTTTAATGCCTCATCATTAGTCTCATGGCAATAGGTTCTCTTAGTTTCTTTACCCACGGCAACAGTTAATTCTTTCAATACAGCGCACTGCTTTTTAATCTCCTCATGAGCAAATTTAATTGCACCCAGCATAACGTCTTCACTCACCTCATTCATCTCACCCTCTACCATCATTATGTTTTCAGATGTAGCGGCAACCATTATATCAAGGTCTGTATCTGCCATTTCTGAGAATGAAGGGTTGATGCAGTATTGTCCGTTTTTACGCGCAACTCTTACCTCTGAGATAGGTCCCTGGAAAGGAATATCACTCACTGCAAGAGCACCGGCTGCTGCAAGTCCTGCAAGCGCATCCGGCTGTGTATCTTTATCTGCGGAGACTAGCATCACGTTAACAAACACTGCTGCGTGGAAATCCTCCGGGAACAAAGGTCTTAAAGCCCTGTCTACCAGACGGGCAATTAAAATTTCATAATCTGAAGCTTTCCCCTCTCTTTTCATAAATCCGCCAGGGAATCTTCCTGCTGCCGCAAATTTTTCTTTGTAGTCTACCTGAAGAGGTAAGAAATCAACATCCTCTTCTGCGTCTTTTGCGCATGTAACAGTGGCCAGGAGCATAGTGCCCCCCATCTTTACAACAACTGCGCCGTCAGCCTGTTTGGCTACTTTACCGGTCTCAATTTCAATTGTTCTGCCATCGCTCAACTGAATGGTCTTTGTAATTATATTCATAATATCGTCTTAAATGTCATTTTAAAAAAGCGGCTTAGCTTTTGCCTCACCGCTTTAATCTATTGGTTACCAATTATATAGAGGGCGCCCTGCCATCATCTGGCCGACATCATGCTTAACCTCTTCCAAAACATGAGGGTTGGCGATGTCATTTAGAACCTTATCTATAAGTCTTACAATCTCCTTAATATCATTCTCTTTCAAACCTCTGGTTGTTATGGCAGGAGTACCTACTCTTAAACCTGAAGTCTGGAACGGAGAGCGTGAATCGTTAGGAACCATGTTCTTGTTAACAGTGATATCTGCCTGAACCAATGTGTTTTCTACAACCTTGCCGGTCATATCAGGGAACTTGGTACGCAAATCTATAAGCATCATGTGGTTATCTGTTCCGCCGCTGACAACTTTGTAACCGCGGTTTATAAACTCCTCTGCCATAACCTTTGCGTTCTTCCTTACCTGCTCAACATAATCTTTGAACTCAGGCTGCAAATCCTCAAAGAATGAAACCGCCTTGGCAGCAATACAATGCTCTAGCGGACCGCCCTGAATACCGGGGAATACGGAAGAGTTAAGAACTGCAGACATCATCTTTATTTCACCCTTTGGAGTCTTCTCTCCCCAAGTATTTTCAAAATCTTTACCCAACAATATTACACCACCGCGCGGACCTCTCAAGGTTTTATGAGTTGTGGAAGTTACTATGTGAGCATATTTTACAGGGTTCTTTAAGAGTCCCTTTGCAATTAATCCTGCAGGATGAGCCATATCAACCCAAAGAAGAGCGCCGACTTTATCTGCAATAGCTCTCATTCTCTCCCACTCCCACTCTCTGGAATATGCCGATGCGCCGCCAATTATAAGTTTTGGTTTGCATTCAAGAGCAATCTTCTCCATTTGATCATAATCAACGTAACCGTCGGGAGTAAGGCCATAAGGAACAGCATGGAACATTTTTCCGGAAATGTTTACAGGAGAACCGTGAGTCAAGTGACCGCCCATATCCAAATGCAATCCCATAAAAGTATCCCCGGGCTTTAAGCAAGCCAGCATAACTGCCATGTTTGCCTGAGCGCCTGAGTGTGGCTGAACATTAGCATATTGTGCATCAAACAACTTGCAAAGTCTGTCAATGGCACACTGCTCTATCTTGTCAACTTCCTGACATCCCCCATAATACCTATGTCCCGGATAACCCTCTGCATACTTGTTGGTGCAGACGGAACCCAATGCCGCAAGAACCTGCGGACTTACAAAATTCTCAGAAGCAATAAGCTCCAAACCGCGCATCTGACGATTTTCCTCTCTCTTGATAAAATCAGATATCTCTACATCTTGTTTCATATTTTTATTTTTTTGCCGATACCTGTACGGCGTTAATTTTTATTTATTTTTTATTAATTATTTTTCAGGGACGTATCCGGCAAATGTAAAAAAATTTAATGGCTTTTAGAAGGATTTGCATTGTATCTTTTTGTCCAATATTGATATCTTTGCAAGAGTTATCATTTTTGAGGCCGTTTCTTAACAATTTTATATTTCAAGGGGGACCGGCCGGCAATAGTTTATGACGGCGGTGAGTAAATGGTAACTTATATTCTGCAGCTGAACGCAGGACCGGCAGCAACAGTTTATGACGGCGGTGATAATTGTTTTAGTGAATACTTGATTCATGGGGAGGAAACTTTTAAATAGCGAGCTTGGAAGACCGAGCGTTGAGGAATTCCGGAAGGTACCGCGCATCCCGGTAGTGCTGGTGCTGGACAACATCCGCAGCCGGTTCAACATAGGAGCGGCCTTCCGCACCGCAGATGCCTTTGCCGCAGAAAAGGTCTATCTGTGTGGCATTTGCGCCACTCCCCCATCTGCAGAAATTCACAAGTCCGCTCTCGGCGCGGAGCTTTCCATGGAGTGGCAACACTTTGATGAAACGCCGGATGCCGTACAAGAGCTTAAGGATCAGGGATATACCATTGTGAGCATTGAGCAGACGGAAGACTCCGTTATGCTTGACCGGCTGCAACTGCCTCTTCAGCAACGTGCCCAGGAACAGCCCCTGCAGCAACATGCCCCATCTGCAAGCCAATCCTATGTAGCAGCTAATAATATTACTCACGACGGTGTATCTTTAACTCCGGCAGAGAATTCAACCGCAAAAACTCCAGTTGAGGATTCAACCGCAAAGACTCCAGTTGAGGATTCAACCGCAAAAACTCCGGCAGAGAATTCAACCGCAAAAACTCCGGCAGAGAATTCAACCGCAAATCTACATAAGGAAAAATACGCGCTTGTATTTGGCAATGAAGTAGCGGGCGTACAGCAGAGCGTTGTAGATATGAGTGATGCCGTCATTGAGATTCCCCAATGCGGCACCAAACACTCAATCAACGTATCGGTCTCCGTAGGAGTTGTACTCTGGGAGTTTTTTCAAAGATTACGCAGATAGTTTTTAAAAATCGCAGGCCGGATTTTGCAAAATCGCAGCACAATAGTTACTAATAAACTACTTTTAAGACACGCCAATTCCTATGGTTTGAATAATCGTAGCACAATAGTTACAAAAATCCACTGTGCGCTTCTGTCATAGTTTTCCAAGGTTTGCATAATCGTAGCACAACAGTTACCTTATTTTACTTTCGTCAAAATGACATCTGTCGGGACAGAAAAACCCTTTGGCTTGGCAGCATCTCTTGCGGCATCTGCGGCCTTCTCCTCATCTGAGCGCTCATCAAAATATGCAGGGTCCTTTCTGTCAGGGTCATCCGGATATGTAATGTATGCTTCTGGGTAAGGCACTCTGTCTCCCAGTTGCCATCTTAAATGGGTATTGGCCCCTGACATGATATCCGGAGTAATTTTAAGATTGTTGGTATACTTGTCATATAGCCTGTCCCAAAACATAAAATCACTCTTCGGTGATGGCGACCCATCAATACTTGTCGCTTTTGTTACTGTCCATTCATAAGAAGTCATATTGTTAATGTCAGCCATCTTATTCAAGTAACTAATGGATTTGCTACCACGTATATAGGAGTATTCGCCAACTATGTTTGGGAGAACTTTTGTTGGTTCTGTGGTTATCCCTTGTTCTATTACAAGGGGCAGATACTTTAACTCAACAACAAAAATCTCACCCGTAGATTTGTTCTCATATTTCCATGTGCCCTCATATGCAGCCTTAATATCTTCATTGGTGTAAGTGACCTGAGATGCTGATTTGCTGCGTACGGTCTGTTGGCATACAGCGCTTTGCAATGATATGCAAATAAGCAGTATTAATACTATTATCTTTTTCATAAAGGCAACATTATTTTATATCGATTGTTTATTTTATGAATTATGTTCAATATTTTTGGTTTGCGGAACCATCGCGAATCAAATTTATGAAAACTTTCCTGCCTGCGTGACAGACTCCTATAAATATACTCTTAGGAGCCATTTTGCAACCCCTATCAGAACGCACAGAAAGGCAAAAATACAACTTGCTGATTAACAGCGTATGACGAAGTATAAAGTACGCGAGAAAACCGAAAAATGCCATAAGTGATTGATAATCAGACAGGAAAATTTTAGCCTTTTTGGGGCCCTCTAGAGGGGGGTGGAAAGTCTGCATCATAAGATCTGCGTGGGGGATGCAGGGTGGCAAGGTATGAATGCGGATTGAGTGAAGCGGATTGAGTGTGCAGATTGAGTGAAGCATATTGGGTGTGCGGATTGAGTGTGCAGATTGAGTGAAGCGGATTGAGTGTGCGGATTGAGCGAAGCAGATTGGGTGTGCGGATTGAGTGAAGCGGATTGGGTGTGCAGATTGAGTGAAGCGGATTGAGTGTGCAGATTGAGTGAAGCGGATTGAGTGTGCGGATTGAGTGAAGCATATTGGGTGTGCGGATTGAGTGTGCAGATTGAGTGAAGCGGATTGAGTGTGCGGATTGAGTGAAGCGGATTGAGTGTGCAGATTGAGTGAAGCGGATTGAGTGTGCAGATTGAATCTGCAATTTGAGCGAAGCGCTGCACGGAAAAAAGGGAATTGGGTTAAGCATGCACCGCTACCGATGTGGTTAAAAAAATAAAAAGGGTGTTACTTGGAGGCGGTGCATACGGCTAACGGCACATAAAACGTGCGGGCAAGAAAAAAGGCAGGCGAAAAATGCCTGCCTTTTCTTGTCTTGTTAATTTTTCCCCAAAAAGATCCTTCCCAAAAAATCCTTCTCCTAAAAGATCATTTCCTCCAAAAGGCCCTTTTCAAAAAATCCTTCACCAAAAATCCCTTTTCCAAAAGATCCTTTCCCAAAAAGGCCCTTTTCAAAAGATCCTTTCCCAAAAAGGCCCTTTTCAAAAGATCCTTCACCAAAAATTCCTTTACCCAAATAGGTCCTTTAAAAACTAATTACCTGCGAAGCAGCTTCAGTTTTTACTTTTTGCTCTGTTAATGTCTTATGGATTTTGTCATACATAAATTTGTAATGAGCTTTTCTGACAGGAGTTCCGGCGGCAGAGGCTGTAAGGAATTTCTGCTGAAGCTGAGTCAGCTGGTAGTATATCATTGAGCCTATGTCCGAGTTGTCTTTGTCCGCAGCCTGACCGGTAGATATGGTTCTGTCTCCAATTCTAAAGGTCATTACATTTGCACCTGTATACAAGTCAATAAGGTGCTTAACATAGGCCTTTTGCATGATTCTCTGTGCTGAAGCCTCTTTTGTTCCTGGAACATCAGGTGCAAAAATCATTGAATTCATATCAGCAAAATAATCGCTTAAAGAGTAAGCCTTTGCTCCGTTTGAAATTTCATCTTCATAGCAATTAAGAAGAACACGCCTTGAGACAAGATTATCCAAAGTTGAATTGTAGATTTGCTCCAGAACTATGTCCGACCTGCGAACTATCTTATTCATTATATCATTAGGAATCAGCCACATCTGAGGGGAGAAAGTATTTCTCTTTAAATATGCCATTGCCTCTTTTTGTTTTGCTTTTTCTACGTGAGTATAGATTGCACCGGGCTGGTCTGAATATTTTTCATCTTCATAAACACCTCCGATCCACTTGGCTACGTGATTGTTGTATCTTCTGTACTGACCAATAACCTGATCATAAAGTTCCAACAAATTATCATATCCCTCATTAGGGGTGTTAGTCCACTCTATCAAATGGTTCATGATAAATTTAAGGTTGCGTGTTCCAACTTCATTGGTTTCCATCTGGTCAGAGCCAAGATCTTCATTCTGGAAACGGGGATCGTTTGAACTCATTTCTGTTCCAAACTGATAAATAGGATTCTTTATTTTCTCCTTAACAACCTTGCTGAGATAGGGAACTTCACTGTCGGGAGTCAAACCAGACAACCTCTTGTATCCCCATTCAATAGCCCACTTGTCATAAGGGCCAATGCAAGGGAACATCAAATTTTGAGGGATGTTGTCACTCGGTTCGGCAACATAATTGAAGCGTGCGTAATCCATTATAGATGAAGCATGTCCATACTCCTTTAAGAAATTAACATCTTTAAGCTGGGCAAGCGTGTAATGAGAACTACCCGCAAAATTGTGGCGCAAACCAAGAGTGTGTCCCACTTCATGAGAAGAGACAAAACGTATAAGTTCTCCCATCAGCTTGGTAGGCAGCACCATATGGCGGGCCATTGTATCTGACGGAGCGCACTGAACAAAGTACCAGTTCCTCAAAAGATTCATCACATTGTGATACCAATTTATGTGTGTCTCTATAATTTCACCGGAACGCGGATCACTTACATGGGGGCCGCTGGCGTTCTCAATATCAGACGGTTTATAGATTATAGCAGAGTGAGTTGCATCCTCCAAAGACCAGGTAGAATCTTGCTCTTTTGTTGGAGCAACTTCTGCACGAATTGCATTTTTAAATCCGGCCGCTTCAAATGCCGGCTGCCAATCATTCACACCAGCAATCAGATACGGAACCCACTCTTTTGGAGTAGACGGGTCTATATATATCACGATAGGTTTTGCAGGCTCTACTAATTCTCCTTTTGCATACTTTTCTGCATCCTCCGGCTTAGGCTCCAGTCTCCAGCGGGAAATCATATTCACTCTTTTTACACCCTGCGGATTTTTATCAAAATCCGTGTAACCAACTGTAAAATAGCCAACTCTTGGATCCTCATATCTTGGCTGCATAGGAACTTTTGGAAGCATTACCATGGAAATATTAAGAACATAAGTAGCAGATCCCTCCTCCTTGCCGTAAGTTACAAGAGAGGTAAATTCAGTATTGATGGAAAAAGTTTTAATGCTCTCTACATAAGAGCGGTCCTTCATTATGCCGTTAAGCTTGAGATCTTTCTTATCCCGTTTGTCAAAATACAAACCGTTGTTATCATTTAACAGAAAATCAGTTACGTCAATTACATTGTCTCCATTCCCCTGCGCTTTGATGTCAAAAGAAGCAATGATTGCATTAACATTCGAGTTCTTCACATTCTGTTCAAGTTCACCTGTTGAACGTTCTCTCAGCAAAACCTCCTGAATAAAAATCTTGTTGCCCGGACCCTTTGAAAACCGTATCATTGCCTCACTAATCTCATCGCCTGCATAACCGCCAAAAGACGTTCTTCCTCCCTCGGCAGACTTAACAATTCTGGAAACAATCTGAATATCGCGTCCGATGATAGAATCATTAACGTTGATGCACCACTTATCATCTTTCTGCTCATAAACAGTGGTAAAGCCCTTCATCACTTTGGTATCCGGGGTAAGGAACTTATCCATGGTCACAGGACCTTTTTTCTTATCCTTGTCCTTGTCGGCTCCGGCTTTATCACCCTGATCACCGGGCTTCTGCCCGTTCTGCATTTCAGGATTCTCCTTGCGGTCCTTATTCTTGCGACCCTGCGCCAGCGCGCTGTTGCTGTTGGCACTAATGCTAACACAAAAACTCAACGTCGCCGCCACGCAAACAATTGTAAAAAACTTGTTGGTTGTCATATAATTTGAATTGATTTGATTTTCGGGTCACGGATTCATCATATCCGTATTTCTGAAGTTGAGAATTTCATAAATGGAATTGATAGCCGCATCTGCGGGACCGTCAGGTTCCAGCATCTTGGCCTTTGTGTAGGCGTTAATTGCTTCTCCCCACATTTGCTGCCGGCGATAAAGTCCGCCAAGAAGATACCAGGCATAAGCATTCTTGGGTTCCCTTTCTAACAATGCATTTACTTGATTATAAGCCTCTTCATTGAGTCCTTCACGCATAAGTGCCTCAATCTCAACTGTCGTGATTATTTGTGATATGAGCTTCTTCTTCTGTTCCATAACAACTCAAAAGTACATAATGAATTTCAACTTTCCAACTCTAAAATTTTTTAAAAAATCCGGCTGCTCTCCCCTGCGTCGCAAAAAAAACTCCGGAGAAAATCTCCGGAGTTTTTTTTAAGATTTATACTCCTACTTAACCATTCCGGAGAAGCCCATAAATGCAAGAGCAAGCATGCCGGCGGTGATCAACGCAATTGGAGTTCCGCGGAAAGCTTTTGGAACGTCGTTTAGTTCCATCTGCTCTCTTATTCCTGAAAACAAAGTGATTGCAACACCAAAGCCGAGTGCAAGCGCCATTGCGTAAACTACCGATTCGGCAAGGTTTAGCATGTGAGGTGCGGCACCAAAAGTAAACTCTTTGGTCACTACAATAATTGCAACTCCAAGTACTGCACAGTTGGTGGTAATCAATGGAAGATAAATTCCAAGAGCCTGATAAAGTACCGGGTTGATTTTCTTAAGAATGATTTCTACCATTTGAACAAGCGCAGCAATTACAAGAATGAAGACAATTGTCTGCATAAAAGTAATATCTATCTGCTGTCCGAACCATGTATTTATAAGGATATGATATTGAATCAAATATGTAACCAAAGTGGAAAGTCCCATTACAAAGCAAAGCGCTGCGGACATTCCGACTGCGGTGGAAATTTTCTTGGATACTCCAAGGAACGGACATATTCCCAGGAACTGAGAAAGTATTACGTTGTTAACGAATACTGCTGAAATTATTATAAATAAATACTGCATAATTTTTTCTTTTTTTTAATCTCACAAATGTGCGCGAGTTTATATTCATTTACGTAATATCTTAAGCATTAGCCTTTTTACCGTTCTTGACACTATTGAACAAAACCATCAGATATCCAAGAACAATAAATGCTCCTGCAGGAAGAATGAAGATCAACATCCCGTCTGCGTCAAACAATTTCATGTTCATGAAGGACAAACTTCCAAGGAACTCTCTTACGATTCCGATGCATGTCAGTGACAATGTAAATCCAAGACCGACACCAACGCCGTCACATAATGAATCAATGACCGTATTTTTGTTTGCGTATGCTTCTGCACGTCCAAGGACAATACAGTTTACAACAATTAGCGGTACATAAATCCCCAGTGTTTTATAAAGGGCAGGTGTGTATGCCTGCATAAGGAACTGAACTACAGTCACAAATGCGGCTATGACAACTATATAGCAAGGGATTCTTACTTTGTCCGGAATGTGCGGAGCAAGTGCAGAGATTCCCATGTTTGAGCAAGCAAGAACTATCATTGTTGCAAGTCCCATTCCCATTCCGTTAAGGGCGGAAGTAGAGGTTGCAAGTGTAGGGCACATACCAAGAACAAGTACAAATGTTGGGTTGTTCTTTATGATTCCCTGTAATATCAATTTAAACTTATTCATGATAATCTATTTTTTATTCCCGACAGTTTTTACTCCTTTTGCAGCAGTTGTTGCAGCAGCGGTTGTTGCGACAGCAGTTGTTGCGACAGCAGTTGAATCAGCGGCAACTGCAGAAGAATCTGCAGGAGCGGCCTCGGCAGCTGAAGCGGAACTCTCTGAATTTATACTGTTGAATATGTCTGCGGCCTGTTGCATTGCATCGCAAAACGCCCTTGATGAGATTGTTGAAGCTGTAATTGCATCAATATCTCCTCCGTCTTTCTTAACCGCAATTTTAACACTGCCGTTTACAAGATTCATCCCTTTCCATTGTTTAACGAAAGGTTGATTAGGATCTGTGATTTTAGCGCCAAGTCCCGGGGTTTCCTGATGGTTAATTACCGCGGTATTATAAACTGCACCGTCCGGAGTAAAACCAACCATCAAACTAAATGCACCTCCAAAACCTTTTGTAGTTGTAACAGGAATTGCATAGCCAACTATCTGACCGTCTTTCTTTGCTACATAAATCTTATCCATTTTGGAAGAAACCGTTGGATCTGTAATGGACAATGTGTCTTTTGCAACGTCATTGTTGCAAGCCGGAACTACCTGTTTGATGGCGTCATTCACCTTTGCAGCCTCTGCCAATTCTATTGGCTCTTTTGTGACTGCATAAACTACTGCAACTGCAGCTGATGCTCCAAGACAGATAAACAGGAGCACAAGCGCCATATTTTTTAAATTAGATTGTGTTGCCATAATTATTTCTTCTGCGCCTCCTTCGCAAATCTCTTTGGTCTTGCGCTTCTATTAATCAGGGGAACTGTTGCATTCATAATAAGAATGGCAAATGAAACGCCCTCCGGATATGAACCAAATTCCCTTATCAGAACCGTAAGAATTCCTATTCCTACTCCAAAGATTATCATACCTTTAGGAGTCATTGGGCTGGTAACATAATCAGTTGCCATAAAGAATGAGCCCAAAAGTAAACCTCCGCTCAGCAGATTAAATACGGGATCTGTAAATCTGGAAGGATCCGCCAAATACAAAATCCCGGAGAAGACAAATACAGTTATTAAAATTGACAATGAGATATGAGGCTTGATTACTCTTCTGAAAAGCAGATAAATAAATCCAAGAATCAAAGCCAAGGCGCAAGCCTCTCCGGAACTTCCTCCAATTCTTCCCCACAACATTTGTCCGTAAGAAAGATTGGGATCTTTGTCCAAAAGAACTTGTTTAATAGTAGCTCCGTTATTCAATTGAGCCTGAACCTCAGGCTTTGCAAGTTGCTCTTTTACATAGGCTAGCGGAGTTGCTCCGGATGTTGCATCCATTGCCATTGAGACTGTCTGCTGATTGCCAAAAAGGTAACCGCTTTCAGGTGCGTGAAATGCCGCTCCGGTCATAAGAACAGGAAATGAAACAAGTAAAACAACACGGGCAACAAGTGCGGGGTTAAAGAAATTTTGACCAAGTCCGCCAAAAGTCATCTTGGCTATTCCAATGGCAACAACGGCACCAATAAGAATCATCCACCAAGGTGAGCAGACAGGCAAGTTAAGAGCCAGCAAAACGCCCGTAACCACAGCTGACAAATCGCAAATAGTCAGCGGCCCTTTAAACATGAATTTCTGAATCAGATATTCAACTAGTACACAGGCCACTACACTAATAAGGACAAGCTTGATTGCGGACAAACCAAAGAAGTATATAGAGACAAGGACAGCCGGCATCAGTGCAATGATGACGTCCAGCATCAGTCTCTTGGTGTTTTCCCTCCCGTGAACGTGAGGGGCACCGGATACAATCAGTTTATTCATTATTATTATTATTTTTTAATTTTTCTCAAAATTTACTGTCGCGATAAATATTTAATTTCTAATTATTTATAATGTTCCGGACAGTTACTTTTTGGGACGGCTCTTCATGATTTTCATCACTGCCGCCTTGCCTAATCTGACTGAATCCAAAAGCGGAATATAGGCCGGACATGTAAACTGACAGCAGCCGCACTCAATACAGTCATAAATCTTGTGATCTTCCAAGCCGTCCATATCTCCCGCGCGATACATCTTATTTAAGATATAAGGCTCAAGTCCCATTGGACAGGCACTGACGCATTTTGCGCAACGTATGCAGTTTCCCTCTTCATGTCTTTTAGTCTGAGCCTCTGTAAGATACAAGATTGACGAAGATCCTTTTAGAGTAGGAGCGTCCAGATTTGCAATGGCCTTGCCCATCATAGGACCGCCGTTGATAATCTTTGCAGCATCCTCAGGAATACCTCCGCAATAATCAATAATCTCTTTGAAAGGAGTTCCGACTCTGTGCAAGAAATTTCTCTGCACTTTGCTGCAATCTCCCGTGACAGTCATAATACCTTGGAACAAAGGCATATTCTTCTGCACTGCATTATACACTGCAATGGTAGTTGCAACATTCTGAACAACCGCTCCGGTATCAACAGGAAGTCCCATAGAAGGAACTTTCTTTTTGATAACAGCATCAATCAGCTGTTTTTCACCGCCTTGCGGATATTTCCTCTTTAGCTCTACAACTTCAATATTAGGATGCTTACCGCCTGCAAGAGAAGTTAGCTTTTCAATTGCGGCTGGTTTGTTCTCCTCAATTCCTATGTAGCACTTCTTAACATTAAGCGCCTTCATCAAAATCTCACATCCAATCAAAAGCTGCTCAGGCATCTCTATCATCTCACGATAGTTTGACGTCAGATACGGCTCGCACTCGGCTCCGTTAATAATAACGCAAGTAGGATGCGCCGTAGGAGGAGGGCAAAGTTTAATTGCCGTCGGGAATGTTGCGCCGCCCAGTCCGACAACACCGCACTCCCTAATCTTATCAACCAGTTGTTTTTGGTCTAGTTTTATTTCACTGATAACTGCATCTGAGCGGTCTATGTTCTCCATCCACTCATCTCCCTCAACATCAATAACTACCGTCATTACTGGATTGCCTGCTATATCTTTTACCGGCTCAATTGAGCGTACTGTTCCGGAAACGGAAGAGTGAACCGGAGCAGAAACAAAACCTTTTGGATTTGCTATCAGCTGTCCGACTTTCACTTTATCTCCCGGTTTTACAATCGGTTCTGCAGGAGCACCAAGATGCTGCCCCATAGAAATATATGCAACCTTTGGAATTGGAAGCTTCTCAATTGCAGCCTCCGCGGAAATTTTCTTGTCCGCCGGATGAACACCACCTATAAAAAATGTTTTCATAATATATTCTCCTTTGTTATGCAACGGGCTTCTCCGCCGGTTTTGGTGCAGGTTGTGCAACTGTCTGAGCTGCCGGCTGTGCCTGAACTACAGGTCTTGGCGGGAAGTTACATTCATGGATTGCACCTGTAGGGCACTCAAGAACACACTTGCGGCACATTCTGCATTTTGTATAATCTATATAAGCTAAATTATTCTCTACTGTGATAGCTCCAAACGGGCAGACCTTCTGACATTTGCCGCAACCTATACAAGCTGCAAGGCAAGCCTTTCTGGCAACTGCACCCTTATCTTTGCTAACGCAGGAAACATAAACTCTGCGTCCTTTAGGACCCTTGTTTCTAAGCTCGATAATACCTTTAGGACAAGCTTTTACGCATGCTCCGCATGAGGTGCACTTATCTTCATCAACTTCCGGAAGACCTGTTTTAACATTAATTTTAATTGCATCAAACTTGCAGGCTCTTTCACAGTCTCCAAGTCCAAGGCAGCCAAATCTGCAGCCGGTATCTCCTGAATAAAGGGAGGCCTCTGCAGCACAAGTTTTGCGACCGTCAAACACATTGGTTTTTTCTCTTTTATCGCAAGAACCGGAGCACCTTACAACAGCCACTTGCGGCTCTTTTTCCGCAACGGTGTAGCCTAGCGCATCTGCTACTTTTTTCATTGTAGCATTTCCGCCAACCGGGCAGAAAAGATGATCCAAATTGCCGGATTTAACGGCGTCCTCTGCAAAGGCTCTGCAACCTGCATGGCCGCAACCTCCGCAATTGGCCCCCGGCATTAAAGCCTCAACGGTGTCAATCCTTGGATCTTCCTCTACCTTAAACTTTTGTGCCACCAAAAATAGCACAATCGCCAGAAGCAACCCCAAGATTGTTAAACAGGCGATAGTAAAAATAATTGTATTAGTCATTTACTGTTAATAAATCAAAAGAACTATTATATAAAATTCAGGTTTATTTCAAAAATTACAGGCAAAACTTAATTTTTCACCTGCCGGTATCTTGTATTTTGCTGATTGTAAAATGGAAACCTCTCCCCACCTTTCCCCTGAACAAATACAGGATAAAAAAATACAACGCAATGGCCCCCAGCACAATTAGCCCCAAATATAACTCATTTGTTACAAAACGCTGCAAAGATAATAATAATATCAAAAGAATAACTACCGGTAAGGCATATACAATCCACACCGCCTTGTTGCCGAGTCTTTGTTCCATATTCACGTTCACAGACTCTCCAACGCGGTATTCCTCCGCCTGCGACTGTACCTGCGCTGTTGAGCGACCGGTCCCGGTCGCCGTATTTCCGCGCTTAATTTCAATTACTTTTTCCTGCATCTCGGACGCAGAGCAGAACCCCTTGGCGTGGCATCCCGCGCATGCCGATTTGCTTACAATTGTGACTTTTATAACGTCAGGAGTAATCTCCTTGACAATCCCTTCATGAGAAATTATTTCCATTATTTAATTTTGCTTGTTAAAGGATATTTGTTGTTAATGATTTTGGAAACGCGGCCCTGCATTTTGCCCACCAAAATCGGGGATTCAAAGAATACCGGCAGTTTGTTTTCATCATCTGTTACCCAGATGATCATGTCATCCTTTCCGGTGAATACATTGCCGGCTACAACCCTTACGGCAAATTTCATAGTGCGGAATGTCCCGTAACCGGGAACTTTCTTTACCGCCTTACCCAGATATATAAAATACAAATTGTATATATCTTTATCTATCACAAAGTTAATTGGCTGCTTCTGTCCTATTGGGATGTTGCCAAAGCTTAAAGTGCGGCTGTGATAATACAGAGAAAGCAAATCAAAAGTGTTTGGAGAACCCTGTAAAATTGTATCAAAAGGCTCTCTGTCATATTTTTGCGTAATACTTTTTATTGTGTAATTTTTATTGTTGAAGTAGAAGGTATTTTTCATCCTGTACTTCCCCTCTCTGGCACTGCGATAGAAATAACCGGGTCTCAGGGTTAAAGGAGAAAACTTTGTTTCAAATCTCTCACGCACTTTAAAAAAAATATCGTAGAATTTAAAAGTGTAGCCGTTAATAACGGCATGATAATCACCGTCTTCATAAGAAAGTTGACAAACAGCGCTTCCAACATCCGTAAGTACGCCGCCCCATGTATAATTCAGTGTATAGGCAACAGTCTCACCGCTCTTAAAAGGCAGCTCTTCCTGTGCATTACAATTAACTGTCGGGAATAAAAAAACAAACGCAACCATTAAGAAAAACACTGCACGTATTCTCTTGGCCTTATTTATTTTAACATCTATGTACATTTTGACATATAAATTTTACACAAATTTATTCTACCGGGAATTCATTTGTGGTAAAATCATTTCCGTTAATTTTAGAAGAGAAAGAAACCGGAGCACCGCCGTTGTTGCCGTCAAAGTTTCCGATATTATTCTCCATAACATTTATTTCTTCATCCGAAGGAAGTTCCTGGTCATTGAAATCTGCAAATCTCATCTCTCTCTTTACAAATCTCATGTGCACTTCATCCGTCGGACCGTTACGGTGCTTTGCTATAATAACATCCGTAAGTCCTTCAGGCATATTAGCATCTGTGGTTCCATAATACTCCGGACGATGCAAAAAAATTACAATATCCGCATCCTGCTCAATTGCGCCGGACTCACGTAAATCTGTAAGCTGCGGCTTTTTCTGACCGCCTCTGATTTCCGCCGCACGGCTAAGCTGGGCAAGTGCAATTACCGGAATATTAAGCTCTTTTGCTATTGATTTTAATGAACGAGATATCTCTGAAACCTCTTGCTCTCTAAATCCTTTCAACTCTTTTGAACCGGTCATCAGCTGAAGATAATCTATTATAATCATCTTAACATGAGCTGTTTGCACAAGCTTTCTTGCTTTTGCACGCAAGTCGGTAATTGAAAGTGAAGGAGTATCATCTATATAAAGAGGAGCGTCAACCAGACGGTTCAGCTTATCGCTAAGCTGCACCCAATCTGAATCTGTCATCTTTTTTGCTCCCTTTATTTTGTCTGAAGAAATACCCGTCTCTGCAATCATCAATCTCTGAACAAGTTGCTCAGGAGCCTGCTCTAATGAGAAGAATGCAACAGGTATGCTAAAATCAACCGCCATATTGCGCGCCATTGTAAGAACGAATGCCGTTTTTCCCATTCCGGGACGTCCAGCAATAATGACCAAATCTGAATTTTGCCAACCGAAGGTCACTCTGTCCAAACCCATATAACCGCTATGTAAACCGCTCTGACCGTTTGGATTTTGCTGCGCTTCTTCCATTTTATTAATGGTCTCTGCTATAATAGATTTGACAGGCTTGGTATCTCTGGTCATATTCCTCTCCGCAAGTTCAAAAATCTCCTGCTGAGTGCTGTCCAAAAGTTTATCTACCGGCTCAGAATCATCATAAGATTTCTTAAGAGCATCCAATGAAATGCCAATCATCTTACGTTGTATATACTTATCAACCAATATTTTAGTGTGGTAGTCGATATGAGCCGCCGCTCCTATTTTCAAACTTAGCTGAGTTAAATAAACGGTACCGCCAACTTCATCCAAATCCTTGTTTGCCTTTAGTTGCTCGGCAACGGTATATATATCAATGGCTTTGTTTGCCTGGCTAAGCTGAACAATTGCATTGAAAATCTTCCTGTTCTCCTGTTTATAAAAACATTCAGGAACAAGAGTGCTGACAACATCGGCAACGGCCTCAGGGTCCAGCATCAGAGTTCCAAGCACAGCTTCCTCTATATCAGGAGCTTGCGGCACTTTATTTCCCGTCTCAAGACCGGCCACTTCCATCTCTTTATTGCGTGCCTCCAGAGTTCTCTCTCTGTTCTGAGCCGCCCTTCTGGGACCAAAAACTTTGCCGTTAGAATCTGCCATAGTTATATTTTCAGTTTATTAAGTGCTTTTATAATTGCCGCAACGCCCATATCTATCTCATCATCCGTTATGCAAAGCGGCGGCGCAATTCTGAATGAAGTTGGCTGAAACAGAAACCAGTCTGTTAGCACTCCCTCATCCAATAGCAAATATAATATTTGTTTTGCCAGGTCTGCGCTCCCCAAATCCACGGCTATTAGCAGTCCCGCTGCACGTATCTCTTTTACAAGAGGATGCGAACCTAAAGCCTGTACAATTCTTGCGCTTTTTTTATCAACATCTTGTAACCATGGCTGTGTTAATAAAAGTTTCAAAGAGGCTAATGCTGCGGCACAACACACCGGATGACCTCCAAAAGTTGTGATATGACCAAGAGGGGGATTATCCTGCCAAACACTCATGAGTTCATTGCTTGCAACTAGTGCTCCGAGAGGGAGACCGCCCCCCAAAGCCTTTGCAAGCACCAAGATATCAGGAATCACACCGCAATTTCCTCCGGACGCAGCTCCGTATTTTTGGAAAGCAAACATTTTTCCGGTACGGCCAAACCCGGTCTGAACTTCATCATAAATGAGCAAAGCTCCTTTGACCGTGCATTTTGCACGCAACGCCTCCAAGAAACCCGGCTGTGGAATTTGCACTCCCCCCTCACCCTGAACCGGCTCAATTATTACGGCTGCAGTACTTTCTGTAATAGCATCCAATGATTTAACATTGTTGAATTCTATGTAATTGACCATTGGCAGAAGCGGACGGAAAGCATTTTTAAACTCCTCCGCACTCATCAGACTCATAGAGCCTTGCGTACTCCCGTGATATGCGTTTTTACAGGCTATTATTTCTCTGCGGCCTGTTGCACGTTTTGCTAGTTTCATTGCAGCCTCGTTTGCCTCGCTGCCGCTGTTTACATAGTAGACGCTTTGCAAACTATCCGGAAGAATAGATGTAAGCAACTTGGCATGAAGTACTTGGGGAGACTCTATCATCTCACCGTAAACCATTAAATGAGCATAATTTTCCATCTGCTCCTTAACGGCATCTATAACTTCTCTGCGGCCATGACCAACGTTGCTGACGGACACACCGGAAATAAAGTCCAAATAACGTCTCTCCGGCGAGTATAAAAAAACACCCTCAGCCCTAACTATGTTTAATCCAAGCGGTTTTGAGGATGTTTGTGCAACGTGCTTAAAGAAAAGTTCCCTTAATATTGTAGGTTCCTGTTCCATAACACTATGTTGTTCAGAAATTTATGCTTCTTTGCATAAGTTTCCGGTTTGTCTCCTTATTTTTTTGTAGCCTTTTTTGCTGCAGGTTTTGTCTCCGCCTCTTTTGCGGAAGTCTTAGTTGACTTTTTAACTTCCTTAGCAATAGGTGCTTCAGCCTTTGGAGCGCTCTTCCCCTCTTCTTCATCAAACTTCTCGCTAACCAAAATTCTTCCGCAATATTCGCAAACAATTATTCTCTTGCTGCTCTCAATATCTATCTCTCTTTGAGGAGGTATCTTATTAAAGCAACCGCCGCACGCACCACGTACAACCTTGACCACGGCCATCTTGTTGCGGGCATTGGATCTTACTTTTTCATACGCTGCAAGCATACGAGGATCTATCTGAGACTGAATCTCTTCTGATTGCTTAAGCAAATCCTTCTCCTCTCTCTCCGTCTCCTTTACAATGCCGTCAAGTTCCTTCTTTTTGTTAGCCAAATCCTCCTGACGTCCCGTAAGTTCTGTTATCTCAGCGTTGTAAATTTCTTTTCTCTCTACAAGAATCTTAGTATTGTCGGCAATCTTCTTTTCTGAAAGTTGACTGTCAAGTTCTTGATATTCTATTTCCTTGGAAAGAGAATCAAACTCTCTGTTATTCTTAACATTATTACGCTGCTGCTCGTATTTCTTTATAGCTGCTTTTGCGCCAACAATGTCCTGTTTCTTTGAAGCTATAAAAGCCTCAATATCTTTAACCTCTTTTGCCAAAGATGCAATCTTTGCCTTATGTCCAAGAATCTCATCTTCAAGGTCTTGTACTTCCAAAGGAAGCTCACCTCTCAACATATAAATCTTGTCTATTCTGGAATCTGTTTTCTGAAGCTCATAAAGGAGTTTCAGCTTTTTCTCCATACTGTCGGGATCCAAATTCTTAGAGATCTGAAGAGATACAAAGGTCTCGCCCTTAACTACCTTGGGGCTAACCGTCTTTATTGCCTGTTTTGTTGCCATATTCTATAAATCAACGCCGCGTGAATTGCAGCAGTAATTATTCTTTAATTCTGTCCTCACCTATAACTTCCAAATAATATATTAGAAATGATAAATCGGGCTTTTATCCCTTTTGCTCAAAGAGACCGCAAATTTAGAAAAATTTTTCTTAACAATACTCTCCAAAAGAGCAACCGCCTCCCATTCACTCTCATAATGTCCAATATCCAGAATCATAAAGCCCTCCGGCTGGTAAAAATTATGATGGCTGACATCCGCCGTAACCAGTACCTGGGCTCCCGCCGCAATTGCGTCTTTTGCAGAACCCTGACCGGAACCGCTGCTAACCGCCACTTTTGTGATTTTGCCTGCGGCCGCTGCTATCCTGCCATCTGTTGCGATGCTGTATCCGATCGGCTTTGAACATCTTAGATATTTAAGGCCAAACTGCTTCTTCACAAATTTAATGAACTCCTCACCATTCATGCCTTTCCCCGCTTTTTCTCCGCTATTGCCTTTTAAGGTCCCGACAGTTTTTAATGTGCCAACCACTCCAAAGCCGTCCGGACTCAGCACTTTGCAATTCTGCAAATTTAACCTTTTGGCCATCAAATCATTAAGACCTCCGCGCGCTTTATCAAGGGGCGTATGGCTGGAATAAATTGTAATATTATTTTTAATTGCCGTTGCAATAGAGCGTCCTTGCAGACTCTCTGAGGAACAAACATTATTGTAAAGCACACTTCTGCATCCCCCAAAAATCAGCGGATGATGAGTCAGAATCATATCACAATTCCGCTCAACCGCCTCTTCAACAACATCCAAAGTGCAATTTAAGGCTATAAGCACTTTATGTACAGCCGCTTGCGGGTCACCAACGGAAAATCCGCTGTTGTCCCACTCGGCCTGTGCGCTAAGCGGGGCAAACTTTTCCACTGCCCTTGCTATGTCAATTGCCCTTACCATATTCACCGTTTTTGCTTTTTCTTTTGGCATTGCCCCTGATGTTCCTTCCATTATTGATCCTCCGGAAAATCGACTGATTCATCATCATTGTTGCCCGCGTTGCCTGCACCCTCTGAGTCATCTGCAACTTCCATGCCTTCAGTAAATTGTCCGATAACGCTCTGCAACTTCCCCTTAATAGAACTCAACCTGGTAATTACCTCCAGCCGCTTATCCTCACCCGTAACATTGTCCTTCATCCTGCGCTCCGCTCCTTCCAAAGTCATACCTAAATCCTTCACAAAGTGATGAATAAGCTTAAAATTCTCAACATCTTTTGCCGTAAACAATCTGTTGCCCTTCTTATTGCGGGCCGGCTTAATAAACCGAGGAAACTTCTCCGCCCAAAAACGCACAAGAGAAGCGTTCTCCTTCAGCAGATCTGAGACCTCCCCTATAGTGTAATATACTTTTCCGCTTTCCGACATAACATCAGCAAATATAATGAATTTTGATTATCACTTAAAGTTTTTGTTGATGTAGGCGGCACAGCCATAACCCGCAGCTATAATCTTTAATCCAATGACTGGCCGGTGTTTTGTGCCGCAGAAACTACATCCATGTAGGCGTGAGCATCCAGCTTTCCAAAGAAATAATGGACCGGATTCATATATCGACCATTGAAGATTACCTCATAGTGCAAGTGCGGCGCCATGGACATGCCGGACATTCCTACGCGCCCAATAACCGCTCCCTGTTTAACGCTCTGTCCCGCACGCACATATATAATTCCCACATTTGCATACCTGGTTCTGTATCCGTTCTGATGATTGATGCTGAAAGTTTTACCTCCACTGCGGTCCTCACCTTTTCCCATTTTTTCAACCACTCCGTCAGCCGGCGCAAGAATCTCGGTTCCGGTAGCTGCGGGCAAATCAAGTCCGTTATGTGCAACAATACTCTTAAAAAAGGGATTAATTTTTTTCCCGACAGATGCTCCGACCTGTTGAACTGCAAAATTATTTATCGGGACAATAGAGGGGATATTTCTTACGCTGGCTCCTAAAAACTTGAATGCCTTTTTGATTGAATCAATTGATGCCTTAACTTCTTGCGCAGATATCAACGCCGTGTCCAGCCGACTTGTCATCATCTTTACAATACGTTTATTCTTAACGGTATCCAAGTCATAATTATAACCTTCAACTCTTTTGGCAAGAGGAGAATAATCCGGAGGGTCCGCATTAAAAATTGTGTGGTATACATCTCTATCCTTCTCCTGCAAAGACGCAACAGTCCCGTTCAGCACAACAAGTTGTTTCTGCATTTGCCTGTATTCCTGCTGCATAGCACGATTCTGCCGCATGATGCGTCTATCCTTGCCGGTATATATGATGCTGGAAAAAACAAAATAATAAAGAATAGTAAGTAAGATACTTGCAATTAAATACTTGGTTATTAACCATATGAGGCCGCGTGTGGTAAGTTTGTCTTCCACAAATTTGAGCTGTTCTTTGCTGAACCTGTATTTATTTTTCTTTGCCATTATTGCTTCTTAATCATACGCTCATACTCCTGAGGAGATGTATCCTTCTTAAAATAATTCATAGGATTCACCTTACTCCCGCGATACTCCACTTCATAATGCAAATGCGTTCCGGTACTGCGTCCGGTACTTCCCATCAATGCAATCTGCTGACCTCTCTGCACATACGCACCCGGCCTTACTAAAGCTCTTGACAGGTGAGCATATCTTGTCCTGTATCCGAAACCGTGATCTACCACAATCTCATTGCCATAGCCAAAAAATGAATAATCAACCTCGGCAACTCTTCCGTTGCCGGTAGCATAAATCGGCTCACCCTGATGTCCCGCAAAATCTACCCCGGTATGCATTCTACCCCCGCCTTCAATAGGATCTACTCTGACACCAAAACCGCTGGAAAATTTTATGTGATTTAAAAAAAGCGGCGGAATTGTAGGAACACAGGACGCCATTTCTCCCGCTCTCTTTGCCATCTTGGAAACATCCTCATAACTAAGAGACTGCACATACGCCTTTTTATATAGCATATCCATTTTCATATTGGAAGCAACCATAAAATCAGAGTTTGCATAATTTTGCAGCCAGACGTATTTTTCCGGAAATTGGTAACCTGCATTACGCTCCTCCGCAGGGATTTCATCCATACCAAAGATTGGACGGTAAACATTATTGTCCCTCATCTGCAGCTCCTGCAAAATATGTCTGTTTGCATCCATTCTCCTGTCCAGAACTTCCAGCCTTGAACGCAGTCTTGCCGTAGTTTGACGCAGCTGAACCGTACGAGGAGTCTCCAGCTTAAAAACCTTGATATACAAGAAATACCAGCATCCCGCCGCAAGCAAAGAGAGCAGGAACATAATCATGCCCTTGCTCAATCGCTTCATAAAGGGAACTTTGTGAAGCTCATATGCAAGCGTCTCTGCATTAAATTCATATCTCTTTTTAACTGCCATTAGGATGACAAATTTAAATCAAATAGTTATTTTTGCAAATTACATGCAAAAGTGAAATATGATGACGTCAAAAGAAATACGAGCAGAGTTTTTACGCTTCTTTGAATCAAAGCAGCACAAAATTGTCCCCTCCGCACCAATGATTGTGAAAAATGACCCAACACTGATGTTTACCAACGCGGGTATGAATCAGTTTAAGGATATATTCCTTGGAAACGCACCGGCATTTGCAAAACGTGCGGCCGATTCTCAGAAGTGCCTGAGGGTTAGTGGAAAGCATAATGATCTGGAAGAAGTAGGACACGACACCTACCACCACACAATGTTTGAAATGCTTGGCAACTGGAGCTTTGGAGATTACTTTAAAGGGGAGGCAATTGAGTGGGCATGGGAGCTTCTTACCGGAGTCTTTAAGCTAAATCCCGACAGATTATATGCTACTGTTTTTGAGGGAAGCAAAGAGGACAAAGTTGAGATGGACAGCGAGGCTAAAGAAGCCTGGCTCAAGTATTTGCCGGAGGAGAGAATTTTGCTTGGCAATAAGCATGACAACTTTTGGGAGATGGGAGATATGGGGCCCTGCGGAACTTGCAGTGAGATTCACATAGATTTGAGAGATGATGCAGAGCGGGAAAAACTTCCCGGAAAAGAGCTGGTCAACAAATCCAATCCTCTTGTCATTGAGATTTGGAATCTTGTATTCATGCAGTTTAACAGAAAAGCAGACGGCACCCTTGAACCGCTTCCTCATAAAAACGTAGATACCGGAATGGGGTTTGAGAGATTATGCATGGCAATGCAGGGGAAGAAGAGCAATTATGACACGGACGTTTTCACCCCGCTTCTGGACAAAATCGGAGAACTTACAGGTACAGATTATAAGACTGCAAATGAGAAAGTTAGAATTGCAATGAGAGTTATTGCAGACCATACAAGAGCAATCACTTTTTCTATTGCGGACGGCCAACTTCCTTCTAATGTAAAGGCCGGTTATGTAATCAGAAGAATTTTAAGACGCGCAGTGCGATACGCATATACATTCCTTAACGTTAAAGAGCCGTTGCTGTATAGGCTTGTGCCAACGCTAGTTGCACAGATGGGAGATGCTTATCCGGAGATTAAAAAACAACAGCAGCTTATAGAAAAAGTCACAAAAGAAGAAGAGGATGCTTTCTTAAAGACCTTGGACAGAGGCATTAAGATGATGGATGACTTGGTTGCAAAATGCAAAGGGGAAGCAGCAAAGGGCAATGCGGAAACAGGAATTACGGCTGGAATCAGCGGAACAGATGCATTTGTTTTGTATGACACATTCGGGTTCCCGATAGACCTTACTGAGCTGATAGCCAAAGAGAACGGATTGGTTGTTGACTTAAAGGGATTTGAGGTGGAGCTTGGAAAACAAAAAGCAAGAAGCAGAAATGCGGAGAGCAAAAAAGAGGGTGACTGGATAGAAGTATATCCATATACAGAACCTGTTTTCACAGGTTATGACAACGTTGTTGAGCATGGTGTTAAAATTCTGAAATACAGAGACGTAAAGACAAAGGGCAAAGAAATTTTTCACATTGTTTTGGACAAGACTCCTTTCTATGCGGAGAGCGGCGGACAGGTTGGCGATACAGGTTACATTGTGGCAGAAAACGGAGGCAACACACAAAATGACAAACCTGTCGGGAACATAAAAATTCTCAACACAATAAAAGAAAACGGACTTACAATTCATGTTGCGGAGCAATTGCCTAACGATGTAAAAGCTTTATTTACAGCGCAAATAGATGAGAAAAAAAGAGCACGCACAACTGCAAACCACAGCGCCACTCACTTGCTGGATTTTGCATTAAGAAAAGTTCTTGGCACTCATATTGAGCAGAAGGGTTCTTATGTTGATTCTCATATTTTAAGATTTGACTTTTCACATTTTGAAAAAGTAAGTCCGGAAAAATTGAGAGAAGCGGAGAAAATAGTGAATGCAATGATTCGCGCAGACTACGTAAAAGATGAAAGACGCAATGTGCCAATTGAAGAGGCCCGCAAGAGCGGTGCAATTGCTTTATTTGGAGAAAAGTACGGCAATAATGTGCGAATAATAAAATTTGGAGATTCTGTTGAATTTTGCGGCGGAACACATATTGCATCTACAGGAAGAATCGGGTGGTTTAAAATAATTTCAGAGAGTGCAATTGCCGCAGGTGTAAGGAGAATTGAGGCAACAACCGGAGAGAGTGCAGAGGAGCTGGAATATGCAGCGGAAGATATACTGATTTCCATAAAAGAGCTTTTCCATAATGCACCTAATGTGATTGAGAGTGTACGCAAACTGCTTACTGATAATGAGCAGTTTAAAAAGGATGCCGAGCAGATGGTTAAGGAGAAATCCGCTGAAATGAAGAACAAGCTTATCTCTCAGGCGCAACATGTCGGCGGATTGGATTTGATGGTTTTGAGAGGACCGTATCCGGCGGAGATTGTAAAGAATATTGCGTTTATGATTAAGGCGGAGACAAAACACTCTGTATTTATCGGTGCAAGTAATTTTGATGACAAGCCGACACTTACGGTAATGTACACAGATGACCTTGTTGCTCAAGGTTTTAATGCCGGCAAAGATATTAGAGAGGCCGCCAAATTTATTCAGGGAGGCGGCGGAGGTCAGCCTTTCTTTGCAAGTGCGGGCGGCAAAAAGGTTGACGGACTTGAAGCCGCAGTGGAATGCCTTGTTAATTTGATTAAAAAGTAATGAATTTTAAGGGCAAGAAAATAAACCGCAATATCCTGCATATCAAGACAATAGACTTGTATATGCTAAAGTCGTTTTTAGGCCCGTTCATCCTCACATTCTTAATTGTCACCTTTATCCTTATGATGCAATTCCTATGGCTATACATAGATGAGCTTGTCGGAAAAGGGTTAAGTTTTGGAATTATTGTAGAATTTATGGGATGGGGGTGCTGCACGCTAATCCCTTTGGCACTGCCGCTTGCAACATTGCTGGCATCCATAATGACAATGGGAAACCTTGGAGAAAACAGTGAACTGCTTGCCATGAAAGCGGCCGGTATTTCTCTGCAAAGAATAATGATGCCTCTTTCCTATGTTGCCATATTCATAGTTGTCGGAGCCTTCTTTGCATCAAACAATTTGATTCCGGTTGCATACAATAAAATTTACACTCTAAGAGAAGACATTGGAAAAACCAAGGATGAAATAAAAATCCCGACGGGTGTATTTTACAGTGGAATAGACGGTTATACAATAAGAGTAACAAAACGGGATGAGAATGATCTGATGCACGGCATAATGGTTTACAACCACACAAAAGACAATGGTAATGTTGACTTAACAGTTGCAGACTCCGGGCGTTTTTCTCTTTCAGAGGACAAAAAAAGTTTGGTTATCATTCTGCATCACGGAACCAATTATCAGGAGACTAATAAGATAAACTTTGCAGACACCTCACTTGCCGTACAAAAGATACAATTTAAGTATCAGATGTTTGCAATACCGCTGCAAAACTACGCTTTTCAGAAATCAGACAAGGCAAGGTATGGAAACGAGGTCATGGCCAAAGACTTAAAGCAACTTAAATATGACAGGGACTCTCTGACAAAAGAGTATTCCAAAAGTTTGGACATGCAGACTTCCAGAGCATTGACCGGAGATATCCTCATACATACCGATCAGCTGGATACGGCAAGAAACAAGGGATATAAAAAGTCCGTTTCTCCCGAGGCTTTGTTTAAGTGGACAAATAAAAATCAGGAGAGAAACTCTTATAGGGAGGCTATTAGCAATCTGGAAATTCAAAGAAATACCGCGGAATTTTATGCCGCAGAACTTTACAATTCGGCATATCCGTTAAGACGCACAAAAATAGAGAGTTATAGAAAATTCACTCTGTCAATCGCATGCCTGATTTTCTTCTTCATTGGCGCCCCTATTGGTGCAATTGTGCGCAAAGGAGGACTCGGCACACCTGCTATTATTTCCATTTTGTTCTTTGTATTGTACTGGGTAGTAGACATTAGCGGGAAAAAACTGGCAAACGACGGAGCCATTGGTCCGTTTGAAGGTGCATTTATCTCCACACTTGTGCTCGCCCCTATCGGAGCATTTTTGACTTGGAAATCTACTAAAGATTCTGCATTGTTTAATCCGGAAGTAGTTTTCCATAACATTGGTAATTTCTTCAAAGGGTTATTCAGCAAGGCCAAGAGACTGCAGCTAAGAGTGGAAAAAGAGGAACAGCGCAAAGAGGCTGAACGCGAGGACCGTGAGTGGCATGAGAGAGAAGCCGTGGAGAAGGCGGGCGCAGACACAAATGCTGCTGAAAACACAATGAACAGTTAACCGGCATGATTCAACCTCAGGTATTATTAAATGAATCAAATGAAAATAGAAAAAATCATATACATGGGCACTCCGGAATTTGCGGTTGCCCCTCTTAAAGCACTGCTGGACAATGGCTACAATGTTGTGGCAGTTGTTACGGTTCCGGACAGACCAAAAGGCCGCGGGCTTCAACTTGCGGAGAGCGATGTGAAAAAATTTGCATGTTTAAACAATATTCCCGTGCTTCAGCCGGAAAAATTAAGAGATGAATTTTTTCTAAAAGAACTTGCCGCTTTTGATGCAGATATCTTTATTGTTGTGGCTTTTAGAATGTTACCGCAGTGCGTATGGCAGATGCCTAAGTTTGGAACATTCAATCTTCACGGTTCTTTGTTGCCGAGCTACAGGGGCGCCGCTCCTATCAACTGGGCAATAATGAACAGAGAAAAAGAGACAGGGGTTACAACGTTTTTCATTGACGGGCAGATAGATACCGGGAAAATTTTAATGCAGGAACATTGCCATATTGAACCGCGTGAGACGATGGGCACTCTGCATGACAAGCTGATGTCAATGGGTGCGAGCCTTGTTGTAAACACGGTGCGCGGACTTGAAGCCGGGACGTTGAAGGCTGTTTCCCAGGATGATATGACTTCTTGTAATGCTGCTGCTAACGGTTCAAGATCGCTGAAGCCTTGCCCCGCTCCAAAAATCACAAAGGAGACCTGCCGAATTGATTGGAATAGAAGCGCACAACAAATTGATGCTCAAGTACGCGGACTTTCCCCATATCCTGGCGCTACCGCTGTCCTTGAAGAAAAAGAAAATATCAGTGACACTTCAAATACTGACATAAACTCTAGCGCCAAAAAATCTATTGAAGTAAAAATTTTCTCAACGGATCTGTGCAATACCGCTTCTGAAAAAGACTCGGCTGCCTGTACGGCAATTGCTGAAAATAGCTCGGGATCTTGCGATGCACTTTTGCACAAAAAATCTGTCGGGAGCCTGACAACAGACGGCAAAACATACATCCGTATCATTTGCGGAGACGGCAAGCAACTAGAAATAAAGGAATTGCAGATAGCAGGCAAAAAGAGAATGAAAACAGAAGACTTTCTGCGCGGCTTCCGCGGAATTGACAACTACAGGAGCCAGTTAAACAAATAACCGGACAGAATAATAAACAGCGTTATTGTTCCAAAGAAAATTCCAATCAGTTTCCAAGTCATTACTTTTTTAAGCAACGTTGCCTCAGGCAATGATAAGCCGACAACCGCCATCATAAAAGAAAGCGCCGTTCCAATTGGTATCCCCTTAGCCACAAACACCTCTATAACAGGCACAATACCCGCCGCATTCGCATACATGGGCACTCCAAGAATAACAGACAACGGGACTGCATACCAGTTGCTTTTAGACATGTGTTGCTGGAAAAATCCTTCAGGAACATAACCGTGAATTGCACCGCCTATAGCAATACCAATAATAACATAAAGCAACACTCCTTTTACAATTCCCCACGAATCATGAATAATACCAGGGAGACGCTGCATAAAAGAGGCTTTATCTCTTTCCCACTGCTCGGTTTCCGCCGTTGAGTCTTGTTGAATTTTTTTGACCCAATCACTCAAATACGGTTCCAATTTCATTTTGCCAAGCACAAATCCTCCTATCATTCCAAGTACAATTCCGCTGACAACATAAATGACGGTAATGCGTAAACCAAAGGTACCCAAGAACATAGCAACAGCCACCTCATTAACAAGCGGTGAAGTTATCAGAAAGGCAAAGGTTACCCCGAGAGGAATTCCGCCCTTTACAAAACCAATAAAAAGGGGAACGGATGAACAGGAACAGAAAGGAGTTATTGCCCCAAAGAATGATGCAAATAGATACTGCAACCCATATAACTTATGCTTTGTCAGATAATTACGCAATCTCTCAATAGGAAAATAGGCATTGATAACACCCATTATGGAACTGATGATGAACAACAAGATTAAAATCTTGATTGTATCATATATAAAAAAATCAACGGCCGACCCGAGTCTGGACTGCGCGTCCAGACTTAAAACCCCATACGCCAGCCAGTCTGCAAATCTTTGCAACATATTAACATTAAATTATTTACAAACTCTATTCAACCGTTGTTAATGCCTTCTTAATTTCACTCTCTGAAATAACACCTCTGGCAACAACCTTTTCATTAACCACCAATGCCGGCAGAGTCATAACATGATATGACATAATTTTCTCCAAATCCTCCTCTTTAATCAACTCGGCATTAATACCATTCTCTTTTACAACTTTTTCAACTGCAGCATATAAAGCCTTGCATTTGCTGCATCCTGTTCCCAAAATCTTAATTACCATAATCTTATTTTTTTATTTATTAAATATTATTCGCCGTTGTTGTTTGTTATTGCGTTGCTAAACTATTGAGTTGCCGCATTACCTTAATTGTTCGTAAAACAACGAACATGCTAATCAAAAAAATTAGCAACAATTTCCTTTCTTGCTCTGACAATTGCAGAAAAACTCTCCAAAAGCCCGCTTTGCAAGCGCCCAATTTTCTCTGTTAATACAATATTTCACTTTTGGCCCTTCTATCTCACCTTGGATGAGACCCGCATTTTTTAACTCTTTAAGATGCTGGGAAACAGTTGCTTTTGCAATAGGCAGTTCATCATTAATTCCTCCAAAAAAACAAGTATCCCGTTTTGCCAAGAAATCCAAAATGGCAATACGCGCAGGATGCCCCAAAGCCTTTGCAAACCTTGCCAGTTTCTCTTGCTGCTCCGTATATTTCTTGTTCTTATTCATTTAGTTATTTAAATCCTAAGCGTCCTCTAACAATTCTAACGCGTCTAATCGTTCGCAAATTTACGAACAATTTTCAAATGTGCAAATTTTGATAACAAATAAAAGTAGAATACCTTGCATAAGTATTTAAGATGAAACGGAAAAATATAATTATAGTTTGTGACGGAGATTTCCCAACCGCAAAGCAGCCGCTAAAAGTATTACGGGATGCCGTCGGCAAAAGCACCGCCGGCAAGAATGCGGCAGACAAAGACGCAACCTGCAAGTGCAATGGGATAATCATTGCATGTGACGGGACCGCCGTCAATCTTGCAAAGCACGGATTCACACCGGATTACATTGTGGGGGACATGGACACTTTATCTGCAGCCAATCAAAAAAAATACAAGAACCTCATTCACAAAAATTCCAGCCGGGAGAATAATGACCAAACCAAAGCGTTTGAGTTTGCACTAAAGCTAATCAGGGAAGAAGTAAAGGCTGCTGCCGCAAAATCAGTGGCAGCAAAGTCAATAGCTGCAACGAGCACATTGCAAACGCAATACAAGATTTTTATCATTGGAGCAACCGGCAAAAGGGAAGATCACACACTAGGAAACATCTCATTGCTTGCAGATTATGCTGAAATACTGAAAAAAAAGTTCTCCGCCAAAGCAACTGCGGATAAAAGGAAGTTTGTAACACAGAAATGTGATCCAAACAATATTACTGTGGAGATGATAACAGATTACGGCATCTTTACTCCTTTCACGGACAGCTTCAAAATCTCTGCGCGAAAGGGTGAACAAATCTCATTTTTTGCATTTGATCCGACATTGTGCATTAAATCCAAGGGGTTAGTTTATCCGCTTGATAGCGTGAAGTTTGACATGTGGTGGAAGGCCACTCTTAATGAGTTTGCACCGTGTAATAACGTCAAAGCGGCGGCCGGCAACCGCAAAGCGGCAGCCCGCGGAAGCAAGACAATTGCTGAGTTAAAGTTTAACCATCCTGCCAAAGTTCTTGTTTTCAGAAAATTCTAACGCGTGTAAACAAAAATGTAACTAAGTAAAGCACTTTAACGCAGAACGTAACCTTCATCTGTTTTTTTGATTATCCCCTTCTCCGCAAGCATAGATATGGCCCTTGATAATGAAGGTCTTGCAACGCCAAAGATAAAGGCAACGTCTTGCACATTTGAAATTTTACCCCGAAACTTCAAATATGTAATGATTCTCTCCGTCAGGTTTTGCAATGCAAATTCATTTAGTTTTCTGCTTAGAAAAAAACTGCGGTCTGATATGATTCTGAGGAAGTTGCGCAGAACAGCGGCATCCGATTCCATAATTTTGAAAAAACCTTCACGGGACAATGTGTAGAGTCTGCAATGTGTTTCCGCCTGTAATGAAACCGGAAAATAATTCTTGCTGCCGTATATAAAAGCCGGGGCCAGAATATTAGGTGATTTCAAATAATCTATAGTGATCTCTTTACCCTCTGCGCTAGTCATTTTTGCAAGAACTCTACCCTCAGCCAGCAGGTATAAAGATGAACAGACGCTATCCTGCATGGCAACAAAATCGCCGGGTTCAAACAGGCTCTCTTTAAATGAAAATTCTTTAAGGATTTTCTCAACCGCTTTGTTATCACAGCCCTTAAACAGCTCACCATTAATTATTTCATCAAAATCTATCATTGTAAAAAATTTTGCTTTGCGTAACAAAGGTTACGCTTTTCTTTTTCCGGTCGGGATATTTTTGTACAAGCAAAGTTAAAGGGGAAATGCAAACCGGCAACTCGGACCGACAATGCAAAGGAGAAACTTAGAGTAGGCACCCGGGCACTTTTGCTCTAACAAATTTAAAAAATTAAAGAATAACTTTTAAAAAATAAGATTATGGAAAATAACATGTTTTGTTATCAGTGCCAGGAAACGGCCAAAGGTATTGGATGTACATTGGCAGGCGTATGCGGAAAGCATGCTTCCACCTCATCTGCAATTGATATTTTATTGTTTGTTGTAAGAGGCGTATCTGTTGTTGCGGATACGCTTAGAATAAAGGGCTCAAAAGTGGAAGAAAAAGTTAATCTATTTGTTACAGATGCACTCTTCTCAACAATCACAAATGCAAACTTTGATGATGAGAGCATACTGTCGAGAGTAAAAAAAGGGTTTGCAATTAGAAATGAGTTGTTGAAGCAGGCAAGCGCAGCAGGTATTGAAGTGCCGCAAGTTGAGGAGGTTATATGGACGGGAGAGGAGAAAGATTATTTGGAGAAAGCTAAAAGCGTTGGCGTACTAAGAGAGCAAAATGAAGATTTGCGTTCTCTTAAAGAGTTGGTATTGTACGGATTAAAAGGAATGGCAGCATACCATGAGCACGCAATCCGCCTTGGCTTTAATGATGAGGGGATTCACTCATTTATGCAATCAGCTATGGCTCAGATGGCCGCAAAGACCATGACGGCGAGTGAACTTGTCAATCTTGTAATGCAAACGGGAAAGTTTGGCGTTGATGCCATGGCTCTTTTGGATAAGGCAAACACAACGCGTTATGGAAATCCGGAGATTACAAAGGTTAACCTTGGCGTTGGCACCAATCCGGGGATTTTAATTAGCGGACATGATTTGCGTGATATTGAGCAACTTCTGGAACAAACCGAGGGAACGGGAGTTGATGTCTATACTCACGGGGAAATGCTTCCCGCCCACTACTATCCTGCGTTTAAAAAATACAAACATTTTATTGGCAACTACGGCAACTCTTGGTGGAAACAGAGAGAGGAGTTTGCCCTGTTTAACGGTCCGATTGTGTTTACAACAAACTGTATTGTCCCTCCGATGGAAAATGCATTGTATAAGACCAGAATGTTCACAAGCAATTCAACCGGATTCCCAGGATGCAAATACATTGAGACAGATGAGAACGGACATAAAGATTTCTCTGAAGTTATTGCACTTGCAAAAACCTGCAAAGCTCCCGTTGCATTAGAGACCGGAGAACTGATTGGCGGATTTGCTCATAATCAGGTGCTTGCTCTTGCAGACAAAATAATTGAAGCCGTTAAGTCCGGAGCAATCCGCAAGTTTATTGTGATGGCGGGCTGTGACGGCAGAATGAAGAATCGTGAATACTACACGGAGTTTGCAAAAGCTCTTCCAAAAGATTGCCTGATTCTTACCGCCGGCTGTGCAAAGTATAAATACAACAAGCTAAACCTTGGAGACATCAACGGCATACCTCGCGTATTGGATGCTGGACAATGCAATGACAGCTATTCACTTGCAGTAATTGCACTTAAACTTAAAGAAGTATTTGGACTTGATGACATTAATAAACTCCCGATAGTTTACAACATAGCATGGTATGAGCAAAAGGCTGTAATAGTGTTGCTTGCCCTTCTTTATCTGGGAGTGAAGAACATTCACCTTGGTCCTACATTGCCCGCATTTTTATCTCCTAACGTTGCAAAAGTTCTTGTAGATAATTTTGGAATTGCAGGGATTAGCACCGTTAATGAAGATTTAAAAATTCTTGGAATAACGGAATAATCATTATCTAAAGAAAGGCATTCTGCAGTAGGGCGAGGGAAACAGAAAAATTACTCCGCTAAAAACATCCCAACCATCGCGGCCGAAACCAAAGCAACCAGTGCAGCTCCAAGCAGGGCGCGGAAACCATACTCTCCAAGTACGGATTGTTTGTTTGGCGCCATTCCGCCAACTCCGCCAATGATAATTCCTATTGACGCAAAGTTTGCAAACCCGCAAAGGACGTAGGTTGCCATGATGATAGATTTAGCAGAAGCAAATACTCCCGTTTGCAACATTGTCGTCAAACTCTGATATCCGATGAATTCCGTAAGGATTAATTTTTCACCAAGCAACCTGCCGACAAGACCAAGGTCTGCAGTAGGAACTCCGGTCAGCCAAATTACCGGCGTAAATACATATGAAAGAATGCATTGCAAAGTCAGGTCTGTATATCTTCCGTGAGAAACAACCGCAAGCCAGCGGTCAAACGCAGGGAAGCTTATAATATTCAGGATATAATTGACTCCGGCTATCAAAGCGTAGAACACAAGAAGCATTGCCGCAACATTTGCCGCAAGCTTAAGTCCCTGAGTAGTTCCGCGGGAAATTGCGTCCAGCACATTGTCTCCCAGTTTCTCTTTTGTAACCTCAACTGAATTGTTAATAGGCTCGGTTTCCGGCTTTAATATTTTTGCCATTGCAATGGCGCCCGGAGCAGCCATAACCGATGCACTAAGCAAATGCTTTGCAAACTCAACCGTCATAACCGGATCTCCGCATCCCAGCATTGCAATATATGCTGCAAGAACTCCGCCGCTCATTGTCGCCATGCCGGAGACCATAATCAACATCAGCTCGGAACGGCTCATTGTCGGAATATACTCTTTCACCATCAATGGCGCCTCTGTCTGTCCAAGGAAAATATTGCCGGCGCAAGACAAAGACTCCGCACCGGAAATGCTCATAAGCTTTGTCAGACACCAGCCCATGAACCATACAATCTTTTGTAGGATACCAAGATAGAAGAACAAACTCGTAAGTGCGGAAAAGAATATAATTGTAGGCAATATCTGGAAAACAAATATGTAGCCAATCTTTGTTTGGTCCATAAGAGGTCCAAACAAGAAGTTAGAGCCCGCCTTTGTCCAATCCAAAACGGCCACAAAACACTTCCCCATGTATTCAAAAAATACCTGAACCGCAGGGAACATCAGGACGGAGAATGCAACTATAAACTGCAGGAGCAGAGCCATCCCCACCGTTTTCCAATTAATTTTTTTACGGTCCGTAGAAAAAAGCCAAGCTATTAAAATAATCACAAAAATTCCAAGAACGCCTTTGCCAATTGATTTCCAACTAAATACAAGGTGCTTCTTCTGAAGTATTTGTGCAAATTGTACCTTCCTTTTCTCCAATGCTGTCTTTACGGAATCTTGTTGTGCCTGTGCGGCAAGTTTTGTGCTGTCCGCATTTGCCCTTAGCTGAGCCAGTTCCAAAGAATCCGCCATTGCTTTTGTCATTGCGCCTGAACCCGCCTTAGCAGAGGCGGCGCTTGCAGCAGCCTCAGTCTTGCCGGCCTCAACTGTTTTCTCAACATCCTGCGCCGCAGGGTTGGATGAACGCTTTTGCGCAACTTGTTGTAAATGAGCTATGTTCTCCTTAACAAAAACAACGCTCTTCAAAGGTTTGCCGCTGATGAATCCGCAAAGCAAACCAACTGAAATAATCACAAGAGCAACTTTTAAAAACTTTTTGCTGAATAGGCCAATCTTCTCTGATTGTCCTCTCTTACTGCTATTCATATATTAAATTATTTATTCTTCTTTCCGGAAGATTTTCCCGATGACGCTCTTTTTGAAGTCTTTCCCGGTAATGTTTTCCTTAAGTATTTTCCTGATACCGTTTTGCGCGTTTTAGCACTTCTTTTTTTGGCAGGAAGATTTTCCGCTAATTTTTTAAGTTCCTCATTTAAACTCTCCGCCCTCTCATAATCCTCATTATCAACAGCTTTCTTTAACGCCTCCTGCAATTTTTCTACATAATTCTTCTCACGACGGTGCTTCTTTTCACCTTCATCGGATTTTTTACTTTCTGCAAATTTTTTACCTTCTGCATATCCTTCACCAGCTGCGATCCCGTCATTCAATACACTCTTATCATTCATATTCACTTCTGAGGCGTATTTATCCATTATGTCAGAAAAAACATAAATTGGAGCATTCAAAAATTTTGCAATCACAATCCCGTTTCCAAAGCTGCATACCAAACGGGATTCTTTTTTGCCGTCAAACAAAAGCAGTTCGGTCATAAAATTTTTATTGTGTCCAATACCCTTGATAACAGAGAGTTCCAACAACTCTATTCCAAACGTTTTTAACGTTGTACAGTAAAGCATTTGGGCTGTAGGAAGTTCATCTGATGTTGATGTCTCCTTGCTTTTAAAGTTTGTAAGTATAATGTTGACGTCCGGTCTGGACAACTTGATGGGCAAGCAAGAATCTCCTCCCTTTTTGTAAAGGAAAAAAACAAAGTTGCCGCCGTGAAAATTCGAGACGCTCAGCGCCCCCATATCCAATCTTACCCTTTCCATATAAAGCAAGGCAAAGATACTATTTTTTACTACTTTTGCCGTAATGTTTTTTGAGCTAAAAAATAAGGAGTGTCAATGCGGTGCAAGAGCAGGCGTATTGCACACAGAACACGGTGATATTCAAACACCTATATTCATGCCTGTTGGTACCGTAGGTTCAGTCAAAGGGGTATACCATCGGGACCTTAAAGATGATATCAAAGCACAGATTATTCTTGGCAATACCTATCATCTGCTGCTGCGCCCGGGCATTGATTTGATTAACAAAGCCGGGGGGCTGCATAAGTTTGTGAACTGGGATCGCCCGATTCTTACAGACAGCGGCGGATTTCAAGTCTTCTCTCTTGCAGAGAACAGAAAAATCACAGAGAAGGGCTGCACATTCCGCTCACACATAGACGGTTCTCCGCGGGAGTTTACACCGGAGAATAATGTTGATACTCAGCGCAAAATAGGCGCGGACATCATTATGGCTCTTGATGAATGTACTCCCGGAACAGCCGATTACAAATACTCGCTTCAGTCATTGCAGAGAACAGGCAGGTGGCTGGATAGATGTGTAAAAAGATTTAAAGAGACAGAGCCGCTTTACGGTTACAGACAATTTTTCTTCCCGATAGTTCAAGGGTGCATATATCCGGATTTGCGCAGAATGGCTGCAGATCAGGCAGCTAAGGCAGATATGGATGGCTGCGCAATTGGAGGTTTATCAGTTGGAGAGCCGACGGAAAAAATGTATGAAATGCTGGAAGTGCTTAACCCGGTGCTGCCTGCAGATAAGCCGCGCTACCTCATGGGGGTAGGAACCCCCGCAAATATTCTGGAAGGAATTGAAAGAGGAGTGGATATGTTTGACTGCGTGATGCCAACAAGAAACGGACGCAATGGAATGCTGTTCACTTCAGAAGGAATTATTAACATGAAAAACAAATGCTGGGCGGAAGATTTTTCCCAAATTGACGTCAATGGAACATCATTTGTAGATACCTCATATACAAAAGCTTACTTAAGGCATTTGTTTGTTGCCGGAGAGATGCTTGCGGCTCAAATTGCAAGTTACCACAATCTGGCCTTCTATTTGAAACTGGTTGAAGACGCAAGGACTCATATTATGGCGGGAGATTTTAAGAAGTGGAAGGAAGAAACTGTAAAAAAAGTTTCACAAAGAATTAATGATAAGTAAATTTGCGGGGAGCAATGCAACATGCAACATACTGACATGCTGTAGCAAGAGTAAAAACCGTCGGGATATAAAAAGTGGCCATTACAAGAAAAGACATAGAGCAGCAGCTGAAAGAATTTAACTGGCACATCACAACGCTGGACAGGTATATCATTAAGAAATTTGTAGGAACTTTTTTTGTTGCGCTTCTGCTGATTATCGGCATAGTTATAATCTTTGATATCAGTGAAAAAATTGATGATTTTGTAGATAAGAACGCTCCGTTAAAGGAGATTATTTTTAACTACTACGCCAATTTCATCCCCTATTTTATAAACGTGTTCAGCCCTCTTTTTGTGTTCATTACGGTTATTTTCTTCACCTCCAAAATGGCTGCAAACTCGGAGATTGTTGCAATACTTGCAGGCGGAATCAGCTTTAAAAGATTAATGTATCCGTATTTTTTGTCTGCCGCATTTATCGCCATATTCAGTTTAGTGTTAAACCTTTACGTCATTCCGCCTTGTAACAAGGGGAGGCTCGCCTTTGAGGCAAAGTATATAAAAAAACCGTTTGAGAACACTAACAGAAACATGCACTACCAGATAAATCCTGGTACTTTTATGTATGTGCAAAGTTTCTCTACATTCAATAATACGGCATATCAATTTACGCTGGAAACCATTAAAGGACACGATATTATCTCAAAGCTAAGTGCAAACGAGGCACAGTGGGATTCCACAAAACAATGCTGGCAGCTTAGAGATTATTTTTGGCGCAAGTATGTTGGAAATGCGGAGCAAGTCAAGACCGGCAAACAGCTGGATACGGCTCTGGTTATTACCGTAGAAGATTTTTACAGGAAGAAAAATACTGTACAGGCAATAGCATCCGGACAGCTTGGAAAACTCATAAAGGCGCAAAAGCTAAGAGGGGATCAAATGGTGGAATATGCTTTAATTGAGCGTAATACGCGATGGGCCTTGCCGTTTTCCGCATTTATTCTTACACTAATAGGAGTCTCTCTGTCATCTAAAAAAAGGCGAGGCGGAATTGGAATGAACATTGGAATTGGAATTGCCTTGAGTTTCTCTTACATCTTGTTTCTGCGTTTCAGCCAGATGTTTGTATTCACCGGTGCGCTTCCGCCGTTTGTGGCACTCTGGATGCCAAACGTAATATTTGCGGTGATTGCGGTATTCCTGTACCGTATTGCTCCAAAATAATCATGGCAAGTTGCTGCACGGCAATTATTATTTATTTAGGTTGCTTTAACGGTCTGTGATTTTCTCTCTTTGTCTTTTTAAGCTCCTCATCCATCCTCCCGTAGCAATCCTCTGAAATACAACTATCTTTAAACTTCTCAAAAATATACTTTACAGCGGCGGCAGAGGGATGCACCATGTCCTCGGCATACCAGCGATAATCTCTCAGCTCATCCATCATTATTTCATAGGACGGAAAGTAAGATGTATTCTTTTTTTCCTCCCGACAGTTTTGCTGTTCATTAATAAGATTATCTATTGCAAGCAGCAAAGAAGATTTGCTAATCTGGTTACCGTGAGCGCCATCTGCCATGTGTCTGATTGGACTTACGGTAAAAATAATCTCTTTGTCAGGAAATGCCTTAACAATCATGTGAAGCATTTTCTCCGTCTGAGACGCACAAAAAAATTCTCTCCTAAAACATTTTGCGGGGAGTTTATGACAATTGCAGACTATCATGCACGTATTTGTAATTGTCTGCCCCACAGCACCTCCGATGTATTTAAACACCCAGGAAGTTCCAAGTGTTATAATAATTTTTGAGACGTTTTTAAAGAATTCTGCGTCTCTGATCAACTTTTCATTAGCCTTGTCCAGAAATTTTTTTGCATCATAATCTCCGCAGGAGGAGTGGTGAAAGAAGGTTACATACAAACCATCGGGACGTTTAACAATGTCTTTCTCAGTGAAAAAAGGGGATATTTCCAGGGGCATCTTGCAAAGTTTTGCCACTGTTCCAAGTCTGAGCAAAGAGATGCACACAGATGCGGGATTGTACATTGTCCCAAATGGATTCACCATTGCATCAAATCCGTAATCCTTTAATACTCCGCCTATTTCATCAGAGAAGCATGAGCCCGTCAGCATTATTTTGTCTGAATAGCTTATTGGATTTTTATATTTCTCAATTTCTACAAGTGTCTGTATTTTCATCTCTTTTTGTATTTTTCACTTATGTTACTCTGAATTTTTTTAAGACCGGCACGCATAAGCGGTGTATCTCCAAAGAACCTCTTAAATTCATGTTCGTCAAGATTTTGCCACCATTTAACTGTTGCTTTTGAGAGCAGTTTTTCATTTATGCGGAATTCCGGCCATCCCTCTTTATTTATTCTATTCCATGGGCACGCATTCATACATTCATCGCATCCAAAAATCCATTTGCTGTTAAAAATCCCTGGTCCTTCATTATTTGTTAATCCGTCATCGGCCGCTGCTTTTTTTGAATTGTTCTTAATTTCTTCCGCATCCTCCCTTGCCTCTATTGTTGCATAAGAGGTACAACGTCTTGCATCAAATGCATATCCGTTGCAGCGCAAAGCTCCGTTTTTGCAGGCATTTATACATTTTGAACAGGTGCCGCATTTGCTTGTAGCAGAAGAGTTGTCATCTGTCAAGAGCTCTTTATCGGCAATTTGTGCCGGAGAAAAATATGGCAGTTCAACCTTAGTAATAATGATTCCGATAAAATTTTTGATGCCGTGCTCCGGACTAATCAGAAAATTATTTTTGCCAATAAAGCCAAGCCCCGCTTTTACAGCCCATGCGCGCTCCATAACCGGCGCTGAATCTATGAATGCTCGGCCAATGTCTTTTGCACCTGCGGCATTAGAATCTTTTAAAGTTTCTTTTGCAATAAGCTGTAATATTTTATACAGTTTATTCCTAATAACGGTATGATAATCAAGTCCTCTTGCAAATTCGGAAACCAGCGGCGCATTGCTTTTCACGGCCTTGCCGTCAATCCCGTTTTGCCCAGCTGCTCTGCCAAAAGGAGCAAGAAAAACTAACACGCTCTTTGCACCCGGCACCAATAGCCCGGGATTAAAACGCTTCTCCATGTTGCGGGAGAGATACTCCATTCCGGCAAAAAAACCGGCATTTTTTGATGTAACATAAAAAAGTTCATCATCTATAAGCTCCTCGGATTTTGCACAGCCGCAGGCTACAAAGCCAAGCTCAAAACTCAAAGCTTTAATTTTTTCAAATAATTCCTTTTTTGTTTCCGTTTCTGACATATAAAGATTTTATGCGCTCAACCGCCCCGGCAGACGTTGCAAATTTAATAAAAGATAAACTGCCGCGATTTATAAAAAAACGTTTAAAAATCTAATGAATTTTATTAAATTCGCGCATTATTGTTATGAATTTTTAAAATAGAATAAAATATGAAAAGGATATTGGTAGTTGGAGCAGGCGGACAGATTGGAACAGAACTGGTCACACATCTGCAAAAAAATTATGGTGAAGATAATGTAGTTGCAGCGGAGGTCAGGCCTGATGTTGTAAAGAAAATTGCCGAGCACGCTCAGGCTGTTGAGCTGGATGCCCTTGATTTTCAGAAATATGGAGAGACCATCAAGAAGTATAAAATTGATGCCGTCTATAATTTGGTTGCACTCCTTTCTGCAAAAGGGGAGTTGAATCCGGACCTTGCCTGGAAGATAAATATTGGCGCTCTTCTAAATTCTTTGAATCTTGCAAGAGAGTTGCACTGCGCAGTTTTCACGCCATCTTCTATTGGCGCATTTGGCTACAATACACCACATTACAAGACTCCGCAGGATACTATCATGAGACCTGATACTATTTACGGAGTTTGCAAAGTTACCGGAGAATTGCTTGGTGATTATTACTTTAAGAGATTTGGAGTTGATGCCCGCAGCGTACGTTTTCCGGGTTTGATTTCTAACGGCGCTCTGCCGGGCGGCGGCACAACAGATTATGCAGTTGAAGTGTTCTATGAGATTTGGAAACACGGAAAATACACTTGCGCCGTACCTCGGGATGCTTATATGGATATGATGTATATGCCTGATGCATTGACTGCTACAACGCAGCTGATGGAGGCTGACCCTTCCCGTCTAAAACACCGCAACAGCTTTAATATTGCATCTATGAGTTTTACTCCGGAGCAATTGTTCAATGAATTAAAGAAGAGAATCCCAACATTCACATGGGATTATAAAGTAGATCCTATAAAGGCCGACATTGCCAATAGTTGGCCTGATATCATGGATGATTCTTGCGCCCGCGCAGAGTGGGATTGGACTCCAAAATGGGGGTTGCAGGAGATGATGACGGATATGCTTGCGGCTTGCAGGGAGAAGGTTGAAAACGGAGAATATTAGAGATATGCTTTTCAAGGTGGCAAATAAAAAAGGCCCGCTATAAAGCGAGCCTTTTTTTATACAAACACTTTGATTATTCTGCTTTTGGAGCATCTGCCTTTGAAGCCTCAGCTTTTGGAGCTGCAGGTTCTGCAACTTTTTTTGCACGGCTACGACGTGTATTCTTCTTTTCTCCCGCCTCTTTTTTGCCTGAATTAAGAGCAGCCTCGTTAAAATCAACCAACTCCATTATTGCCATTTCAGCAGCATCTCCCGCTCTGTATGATGTCCTTAAGATACGCGTGTATCCTCCGGGACGCTCTGCAATTTTAGGGGCAATTACTCTAAACAGCTCCGTAACAGCCTCTTTCTGCTTTAAATAGCTGAAAGCAACACGGCGTGAATTTGTGCTATCAATTTTGCTCTTGGTAATCAGAGGCTCTACATAGACTCTCAATGCTTTTGCCTTTGCAAGAGTTGTTTCAATTCTCTTGTGAAGAAGCAGCGAGGAGGCCATATTTGCAAGCATCGCCTTACGGTGTCCGCTCTGCCGGCCAAGATGATTTAATTTCTTATTGTGTCTCATGTCTTCTACTTTTTATCAATGTTATATTTGGAAATATCCATTCCAAAAGACAATCTGTGCTTGTCAATCAGAGACTCTATTTCCGTTAATGACTTCTTGCCAAAATTACGAAACTTCATAAGTTCATTTTTCTGGTGAGAAACAAGGTCTGCAAATGTTTCTATATCAGCTGCTTTTAAGCAGTTAAGAGCACGGACGGACAAATCCATATCGCTTAGCTTCTTCATTAGAAGCTGACGCATTCTTAGTGTTTCCTCGTCAAGTTCTGCATTCTCTTTCTCTGCGCTTTGCTCAAATGACATCTTCTCATCTGAGAACAGCATAAAATGATAGATAAGAATTTTTGCGGCCTCCTTCAAAGCCTCTTTAGGCTGAATTGAGCCATCTGTCGTGATTTCTATATTAAGACTCTCATAATCAGTCTTCTGCGCTATACGGCAAGGTGCCACCGTGTATTTAACATTAACAATTGGAGTAAAAATAGAATCAATAGGAATTGTCCCGACAGGAGCATTATCAGTTTTGTTTTCCTCTGCCGGAACCCAACCTCTGCCTTTGCCGATTGTCACAGTCACCTTCAACTTTACGGATTCCTCCATAAAGCAAATGTGCTGCTGAGGGTTAAGGACTTTGAATGAGGTAAGACCTTTAGAAATGTCCTCTGCGGTCATCTCCTTCTTTCCGTTTACTGTAAGTGAGACGGTCTCTCCATCCTCGCTCTCTACCATCCTCTTAAATCTTACTTTCTTAAGATTAAGGATGATATCTATAACTCCCTCTATTACACCGTGTATAGTGGCAAACTCATGATCAACTCCTTCAATTTTTATGGAGGTGATTGCAAAGCCTTCCAGTGAAGATAATAACACACGTCTAAGCGCATTGCCAATGGTGATTCCATATCTTGGCTCAAGAGGCCTGAATTCGAATTTTCCAAAGGTATCCGTGGACTCCAGCATTATTACCTTGTCCGGTTTTTGAAATGCTAATATTGCCATATCATTTAATTTAATTTTTCTTTTAAACTGGTTACTACTTAGAGTACAACTCTACAATGAGCTGTTCATTAATGCTCTCCGGAATATCAGTTCTATCCGGCAAATTTAAAAATTTACCGCTTAATGTGTCTGAATTCCATTCAAGCCAAGAATATTTTGCGGGATTAGATGCAATAGCATTCTGAATAGTTTCCATGCTCTTGGATCTCTCTCTTACTCCAACAACATCACCAGGTTTAACGTGCGTAGAAGGAATGCTTGCTAAGTTTCCGTTAAGCACAATGTGACGATGACTAACCAGCTGTCTTGCAGCTGCGCGCGTAGGAGCAATACCAAGTCTGTAAACAACATTGTCCAATCTAGACTCCAGAAGCATCAGCAAATTAATACCGGTGATTCCTTTCATCTTTGAGGCTGCTGTAAACATATTGCGGAATTGTCTTTCCAAAACACCATAAGTGTATTTAACCTTTTCCTTCTCCTTTAACTGAGTCCCGTACTCAGAGACTTTCTTTCTCTTCTTAGCCATGCCGTGCTGTCCCGGAGGGCAGTTCTTCTTCTCAAAACTCTTGTCAGCACCATAAATCGGCTCGCCAAATTTGCGGGCAATTTTTGTTTTTGGTCCAGTATATCTTGCCATAATTTTTACGTTTTATCAGTTAAACTCTGCGGCGGCCCTTAGGTCTGCAGCCGTTATGAGGAAGTGGTGTAACATCAATAATCTCAGTTACTTCTATCCCCACATTATGAATTGTTCTAATTGCAGATTCTCTTCCTCCGCCCGGGCCTTTTACATAAGCCTTAACTTTACGCAATCCTGCGTCAAACGCAGATTTGGCACAATCTTCAGCTGCCACTTGAGCAGCATACGGAGTATTTTTCTTAGATCCTCTAAAGCCCATCTTGCCGGCAGAAGACCAACTTATAACCTGACCTTTAAGATTGGTCAAAGTTACAATCACATTGTTGAATGTAGAAGTGATATGAGCCTGGCCCACAGCTTCTACCTTTACAACTCTCTTTTTATTTGTAACAACTTTCTTTGCCATAATCTAACTGCCTTTATTTAGTTGCTTTCTTCTTATTGGCCACTGTCTTCTTCTTACCCTTTCTGGTGCGAGCATTATTCTTAGTGCTTTGCCCTCTGACAGGCAGTCCTAGTCTGTGGCGAATGCCCCTGTAGCATCCTATGTCCATAAGACGTTTAATGTTTAGTTGAGTCGCAGTTCTAAGTTCGCCCTCAATCTTATAGTCTGCTGCAATTGTTTGTCTTATTGCAGCAATCTGGTCATCTGTCCAATCTTGCACCTTGATATTTACGTCAATCCCGCATCTATCAAGGATTTTTTTGGCAGACTTGCGACCAATTCCGAAGATGTAGGTCAAACCTACTTCTCCCCTTTTGTTTTTTGGTAAATCTACTCCGGCTATACGTGCCATAATCTATTGTTTACTTTTGTTTTATTAATTACAAATTCAATGCAGGAATTAGCAACTGCTAACCCTGGCGCATTTTAAATTTTGGAGTTTTTTTGCAGATAATATAAACGCGTCCTTTGCGTCTTACAATTTTGCAATCCTCGCTGCGCTTCTTAATTGATGCCTTAACTTTCATCGTATTATAATTTTATAATTTATTCTTACAGAGTTATTTATATCTGAATGAAATTCTTCCTTTAGTCAAATCATAGGGAGACATCTCAACTTTTACCCTATCCCCCGGCAAAATTTTAATATAATGCATTCTCATCTTTCCGGAGATATGAGCGATAATAACAGGACCATTATCCAACTCAACTTTAAACATTGCATTGGACAAAGCTTCCAGAATTGTTCCGTCTCTTTCTATAGCCTCTTGTTTTGACATATGTTAATTTTTATTCTTTAGTTTATTAATGTAGTCAAAAGTGGTCAGTATTTGCGGTTTGCCTTTTTTAACGGCTATGGTAAATTCAAAATGAGCAGATTTCTTGCCGTCTTCTGTAGCAACTCCCCAATTATTATCTTGGATGTAAACCTCTTTAACTCCGGCATTTATCATTGGCTCAACACAAATAACCATTCCTTCTCTCAGCTTTTTTCCGGTACCCGGTTTTCCATAATTCGGGACCATAGGATCTTCATGCATATCTTTTCCTATGCCATGTCCGACCATTTCTCTAACCACAGAAAATCCCTGAGCCTCACAATGTTGCTGGACAGCGTTACCTATATCTCCAATTCTGTTTCCATCAATTGCCTGGGCAGCACCTAAATACAGTGACTCCTCGGTAGTCTTAAGAAGCAGCGCAGTCTCTTCATCTACTTCGCCTACAGGAAATGTATAGGCAGAATCTCCAAAATAACCTTTGTATATTGTTCCGCAATCAACGGAAATAATATCTCCCTCTTTTAATTCATAATCACTTGGGAATCCGTGAACTATTACGTCATTAACAGACAGACACAACGTCCCCGGAAAACCGTCGTAACCAAGAAAGCCGGGCACAGCCCCGTTATCTCTGATGTACTCCTCCGCAAGCTTATCCAAAGTTTTAGTTTTAACTCCGGGAACAACGGCCTTGCCCACTTCCGCCAACGTCTTGGAAACCAAGATTGCATTCTCTTTAAGAATTTCTATCTCCTCTAAGGTTTTATAGTGTATCATTCTAACCTTTCAGACTCCTCTAAAAATTAGTACGGCCCTTCAGACGTCCCGTTTTCATTAGACCGTCATAGTGCCTCATTAACAAATAACTCTCAATCTGCTGCAATGTATCCAGAATAACGCCAACAACAATCAGCAAACTTGTTCCGCCATAGAACTGTGCAAACTGGTTGTTAATTCCAAGTATCATTGCAAACGCAGGCATAATGCCGACAATAGCCAGGAAAATTGAACCCGGAAGCGTAATGCGTGACATTATACTATCCAGATAATCAATTGTTTTCCTTCCAGGCTTAACCCCGGGAATAAAGCCTCCGTTTCTCTTCATATCTTCTGCCATCATGGTAGGATTTACTGTGACTGCTGTATAAAAATAAGTAAATATCACAATCAACAATCCAAAAACCAAGTTGTACCAGAATCCTTTATAATCACTCATAGTAGCAGCGAGTCCGCGCGTTGCGTCAAATCTTGAGAACAAAAGCGGGAACAACATCAATGCCTGGGCAAAGATGATTGGCATAACGCCGGCAGCATTAATCTTTAAGGGAATATACTGTCTTACACCGCCATATTGCTTGTTGCCTACTATCCTTTTTGCATACTGTACAGGAACTTTGCGAGTACCTTGAACAAGAGCAATTGTTGCAGCAAATACAAGGAACAGGAAAATGAACTCAACCAACAGCATAAGAATACCGCCTGTAGCATTAACCCTTGTACCAACCTCAGCAGCAAGTGCATACGGAAGTCTTGCAACAATACCAACCATAATGATTAATGATATTCCGTTTCCAAGACCCCTATCTGTTATTCTCTCGCCAAGCCACATGATGAACATTGTTCCGCCAATCAGCACCATAGTTGCAAACAGAGTGAATGAGAATCCATGTAATAGAAAAGCATCCTCCGGAAGGGTTGTGTGCAAGCTGGTTAAATAAGCCGGAGCTTGTACAGCCAAAATAACTATGGTCAGATATCTAGTCCACTGATTCATTTTCCTCCTTCCGCTTTCACCCTCTCTTTGCATTTTTTGGAAGTAAGGAATCATAATTCCAAGCAGCTGAAGGACAATTGATGCGGAGATGTAAGGCATTACACCAAGCGCAAAGATTGAAGCATTTCCAAAAGCACCTCCGGAAAACATGTTAAGCAATCCAAGAAGACCCTCAGATGTCTTTGCCGCCAAATCTGAATTGGCAATCAAAGAAGGGTTGATTCCCGGCATTACTACAAAGCTTCCCAGACGATAAACCAACAAAAGGAGTAGCGTATAGATAATCCTCTTTTTCAGTTCCTCTATCTTGAAAATGTTCTTTATTGTTTCAATCAGTCTCTTCATTATATTACTTTATTACAGTTGCAGTTCCTTTTGCAGCCTCAATCTTCTCTTTAGCCGACTTTGAGAAAGCATTTGCAGTAACATCCAGCTTTGCTTTAAGGTCTCCGTTCCCAAGAATTTTTACAAGATCCTTTTTAGAAACAAGTCCGTTCTCAATAAGAGTCTGCTTGCTGATAGCAGCAACCTTCAGTTTCTCGCTTAAGGTTTGCAGAGAAGACAGGTTAATAACCTTATACTCTATCTTCTTAGGATTATTGAAACCAAATTTTGGAAGCTGTCTCTGAATTGGCATCTGACCTCCCTGGAACCCAAGCTTATCATGGTAGCCGCTGCGCTGTTTTGCGCCGTTCATACCGCGAGTGGAAGTGCCGCCGTGTCCGGAACCTTCTCCGCGTCCAATTCTCTTATGCCTTCCTAAGGCACCCTTTGCAGGTTTTAATGTATGTAGTTTCATCTTAAAATCTCCTCTATTTAATGTCCTCTATATTAACAAGGTGACGAACTTTGTCAATCAAACCCTTGTTAACGGGATTAAGTTCAATTTCTACGGAATGATGAATCTTTCTGATTCCTAGTGCATAAAGGGTTGCAATCTGTCTTTTGGTTGCACCGTTTCTGCTTATAGTTTGTGTAACTTTTACTTTAGCCATCTTCCAAATCTCCTATCCGTTAAATACGTTCTTCATTGGAACTCCTCTTACACCCGCAACGGTATAAGCATCTCTCATCTGAGCAAGAGCTGCAATTGTTGCCTTAACAAGGTTGTGAGGATTTGATGAACCTTTGGATTTTGCAAGCACGTCATGGACACCAACTGACTCAAATACAACACGCATTGCGCCTCCTGCCTTTACTCCTGTTCCGGGAGCTGCCGGTTTCATAAATACCTCAGCACCACCAAATTTTGCAATTTGCTCATGAGGAATTGTCTCTTTGCTAAGAGGAACTTTTACAAGATTCTTCTTTGCATCTTCTATTCCTTTGGAGATAGCCGTTGTGACCTCATTAGCCTTACCAAGACCGTAGCCAACAACACCCTTCTCATCTCCAACAACTACTATGGCGGCAAAGCTGAAGTGGCGGCCTCCCTTGGTCACCTTTGTAACTCTTCTAACTGCAACCAATCTGTCTTTTAATTCCAGATCTGTAGTTCTTACACCTTTCTCTTTAAAATTCTCTGCCATAATAATTAGAATTTAAGTCCGCCCTTACGCGCGGCATCTGCCAAACTTTTAACTCTTCCATGATACAGGTAACCTCCGCGGTCAAATGCAACCTCTTTAATTCCCTTTGCTACAGCGGCTTTAGCAGCCTCTGTTCCAACAAGAGCTGCAACTTCTACGCTGGTCTTTCCCTTTGTCTGAGGCGCAATTGCCTTATCCATAGAGGAAGCTGCTGCTATAGTTAAACCCTTCTCATCGTCTATGAACTGCACATAGATCTGCTTATTGCTTCTGAATACGCTCATCCTCGGTTTCTCTGCAGTTCCGGAAACGTTCTTGCGGATACGATAACGTATTCTCTGTCTTCTTTCTGTCTTATTCATAATCTCTCCTCCTGTTATTTAGCTGCTGCTGTCTTGCCGGCTTTTCTGCGGATATACTCTCCTGCATACTTGATACCCTTGCCCTTATAAGGCTCCGGTTTACGGAATGAACGAATCTTTGCCGCAATCATTCCAACCAGCTGTTTATCACAACTTGAAAGAACTAATATTGGGTTTGCACCCTTCTTAACTTGAGGAACTTCCGCCTTAACTTCAATTGGAAGCTGAAAATAAATATCGTGAGAATAACCAAGACTAAACTTTAAAAGTTGTCCCTGGGCTTCTACACGATATCCTACTCCTATTAGTTCCTGCTGAATTTTATATCCCTCAGAAACTCCTATCACCATATTGTGGATTAGGGCACGGTAAAGTCCGTGCAAAGATCTGTGGCGCGGCTGGTTGGTAGGTCTCTCTACCTTGACTACGCCTCCCTCAACGGTGACCTTGATATCAGGGTCAACCTTTTGGCTCAACTCACCTTGAGGGCCTTTAACCTTCACCACGTTATCCTGTCCAACCGTAACGGTGACAGCTTGGGGAAGGCTTACAGGTAATTTTCCTATTCTAGACATAATTAAAAAATAATTCTATTAATAAATGTAGCATAAAACTTCACCGCCTACGTTCTGCTCCTTAGCTTCCTTGTCTGTAATAATACCCTTGGAAGTGGAAAGGATTGCAACGCCTAATCCGTTAAGTACGCGAGGCATTTCTGCAACACCCTTATACTGTCTAAGACCCGGACGGCTGATTCTTATTAGTTTTTTGATAGCAGGCTGCTTAGTATCAGGGTGATACTTAAGAGCTATCTTAATATTCCCGATAGGTTTTCCCTCTTCAAACTTGTAGCTTAAAATATAGCCCTTCTCAAAAAGAACCTTTGTAAGCTCCTGTTTCATTTTAGAGGAAGGAACGTCAACAACCTTGTGACCTGCTTGATAAGCGTTCCTAATTCTTGTTAAATAATCTGAAATTGGATCAGTCATTTTAATTTAATTTTTAATTTTTTAATCTTTCTACCAGCGTCATTTCGGCGCCCGATATCCAATAATGCAACCTGCTACCAGCTAGCTTTATGCACTCCCGGGATAAGGCCTTTGCTTGCCATCTCTCTGAACTGAATTCTGCTGATGCCGAATACGCGCATATAGCCTCTCGGTCTTCCAGTAAGAGAGCAACGGTTGTGTAATCTGACCGGACTGGAATTCTTTGGAAGTTTATCCAATGCAGCGTAATTTCCCTCTTTCTTAAGTTGTTTACGCTTCTCGGCATATTTGGCGCATAGTTTGGCGCGCTTAACTTCACGCGCTTTCATTGATTCTTTTGCCATATTCTTTTTTTAAAATTTTTCTGCAAAAAGTTATGCTTTCTTCTTGAAAGGAAGACCGAATGATGCAAGCAATGCGCGAGCTTCCTCGTCACTATTGGTGCTGGTAACAAAAGTGATCTCCATTCCGACAACTTTTGTAACTTTATCAATATCAATCTCCGGGAAGATAATCTGCTCTGTAATTCCAAGGGTATAATTTCCCCTACCATCAAACTTCTCCTCAATTCCCTTGAAATCTCTGATTCTAGGAAGAGATACCTTTATCAATCTCTCCATGAACTCATACATTTTAGCCTGTCTTAGGGTAACTTTTACTCCGATCGGCATTTCTTTCCTCAATTTAAAAGTTGCAATATCCTTCTTTGAACAGGTAAGGATTGCCTTTTGACCGGTAATCATAGACAACTCGGCCTGGGCGTTTTCTGCAATTTTCTTATCTGCTGTTGCACTTCCAAGACCCTCGTTGATCGTAATCTTCTGAAGTTTTGGAACCTGCATAACTGTCTTATAGCCAAACTGTTTTGTAAGCTTTGCTATAATCTCGTCCTTATAAAGTTTCTCAAGATTGGGAATCCAACCCTTAGGCTTTACCTGATCTGCAACTGCTTTCTTTGCCGCACCTTTGGCGCCTTTTTCTGCCTTTGCATTCTGCTGAGGCTTAGCGGCTTTAGGAGCCTTATCCTGTTTAGGAGCTGCTGCCTTAGGAGCCTGCTCCTTCTTTACTTCTTCTGCCATTATTTAATTTCCTCCCCTGACTTTTTAGCATAACGTACAAGTTTGCCCTTATCATTCAAACGACGTCCAATCTTAGTAGGACCGCCTTTGACAGGATCAACAACCTGTAAATTAGAGATGTGAATAGATGCCTCCTGCTTAATAATTCCGCCTTGCGGAGTCTTAGCATTTGGCTTTGTATGCTTGCTTATCATGTTGAGACCCTCAACAACGGCACGCATCTTAGCCTTGTCAACTGCAAGTACTTTTCCCTGCTTACCCTTATCATTGCCGGAATTAACAAAGACTGTGTCGCCTTTCTTAATGTGTAATTTTACATTCATTATTATACCCTCCTATTATTTATAGTACCTCAGGGGCAAGTGAAACAATCTTCATAAAGTTGTCGCGAAGCTCTCTGGCTACCGGGCCAAAAATACGCGTACCTCTGACTTCACCCTGGCTATCCAAAAGGACGCAAGCGTTCTCGTCAAATCTTATATAAGAACCGTCCGGTCTGCGGATCTCTTTTTTAGTTCTTACAACAACCGCCTTGGAAACAGAGCCTTTCTTAGCATCTGCTCCGGGAATAGCGCTCTTAACCGCTACAACTATCTTATCTCCAACACCGGCATAACGACGCTTTGTTCCTCCAAGCACGCGGATACAAAGAACTTCCTTTGCTCCACTATTGTCGGCTACCATTAATCTTGATTCCTGCTGTATCATAGCTATTTAACTTTTTCAACAATTTCTACTAATCTCCAGCGCTTTGTCTTGCTCAAAGGACGAGTCTCCATAATCTTTACGGTATCGCCTTCTGAACATTCGTTCTTCTCATCATGCGCTACAAACTTTGTGGTTTTATTTACGAACTTACCGTAAATAGGGTGCATCTCTTTTGTTTTTACTGCAACTACTATAGACTTATCCATTTTGTTGCTAACCACTACACCGACTCTAACTTTTCTCAGCTTTCTTTCCATTACTTAGATTGTTTTTTATTCTCAATCTCACTAAGGACAGTGAGCATCTTGGTAATATCTTTTTTTGCTTTTTTAATTTGAGACGTATCCTCTAATGGAGAGACTGCGTGGTTAAGAAGCATCTGATTAAGAGAGCCTCTGCTAGCCTCTATGCGCTCTCTCAGATCCTTCTCCGACATTTCCCGTATTTCTTTTGTTTTCATGGTATTATCTCCAATTATTGTTTAACGTAATCCCTTCTGACTACAAACTTTGTAGAGACGGGCAATTTCTGGGCTCCAAGTCTAAGCGCCTCTTTGGCAACCTCTACAGGAACACCTTCAACTTCAATTAACATTCTTCCAGGGGTAACAGGTGCAACAAAACCCTCTGGATTTCCCTTTCCTTTACCCATACGGACCTCGGCAGGTTTTCTAGTAAAAGGCTTATCCGGAAATATGCGGATCCATACGTTTCCTTCACGTTTCATATAACGGACAACTGCTTGACGTGCAGCCTCTATCTGCTGTCCTGTCATCCAGCAAGACTCCAAGGTCTTAATGCCGAATGAACCAAAGGCAAGCTGACTACCTCTATGGGCAACGCCTTTCATGCGGCCCTTCTGCCATCTTCTGAATTTGGTTTTCTTTGGTTGTAACATTGCTTTATCTTATTAATTTTCAATACTTTAGTTGTAACGGAGCCAGAGTATCGGGGTGCAAAGGTATAATAATTTATTCAATGCGCAAACTTTTTTGAGTTTTATTTCATGCCCTTTGGCAAAAAAAAAATGACGGTCAAAACCGCCATTCTCACATAGTTACAGATTTGCAAATTATTTGAAATCTCCGTTTTTGGAAATCTTTGTACAAATCCCGACAGATTATTTCCGCTTTATTGTCTTAAGCTTTGAGCTCACCTCAATGCACTTATTCCAGACGCGTATAAGGTTTCCGCCCCAAAACATTTGCAGCTGGTCAACCGTCCATCCCCTCTTAAGCAGCTCAATAGTAAGGTTTTTCATCTGCCCGGCATTATCCATTCCAACAACTCCGCCGCCACCGTCAAAATCAGTCCCAAGTCCAACGTACTGCGGGCCAACCAAATTTTTAATATGGTCAATGTGATTTGCCAAAACGGAAACGCCTACTTTGTGGGCGGGCAAATCATCAGACAAAAAGAATCTGCCGGTGCCAACCTGAATAACGCCGCCGTTAGCCGCTATCATCTTTATCTCCTCATCCGTCAAATCTCTGCGCTGGGAGGGTTTTAACGCCCTGCAAGCGGAATGTGACGCAATTACCGGAGCCTTTGCAACCTTCAGCACATCCTTAAGGGCCTCAGAAGAGACATGTGAAATATCCACCATCATCCCCAGTTGCTCCATCCTCTCAATAACTTCATAACCAAACGGAGAAACACCGTGCCAGCAAGCCGTTCTCCACTCTCTAGAGCCGTCGCAAATTTGATTTGCGGAATTATGACTCAATGTGATATACCTGACTCCTATCTTATAAAATTCATCTACCCTGTTAACGTCATTCCCAAGAGGATAACCATTTTCTATTGCAAGAACAACAGCGCGCTTTCCCTGAGCCTTAAACTTTATTACATCGTCCGGAGTGTACGCGATGCCGGCAACATCACCCTTTTTTGTGGTAACATATTTTTTCCAGGAGAGAAGTTCCTCTTTGCAATAATGGTAAGCAGAATCAAGTGATTTCTTGTTTTTCCAAGGTCCCTGCTCCAGATAAACTGCAAAAAAAGCAGCATCCAGTCCGCCTTTCTCCATCAAGGCAAAAGAGACCTGGCCTTTTGGAACAGTATATTCACCGTTTGGATGCATAATATATGTTGCCGTATCATTGTGAGTATCAAAAGATACCACAAAATTATGCACACTGTCAGCAAGCACCGCATACTGCGCATCGGTAAGATTGTACGCATTATGTTTTGGCGCGCCAGGCAGCGGCATGCTAACAGGTTTTGGCGCTATTTGTTCAACAGACTGTACTGCAGCACGTTTTACAGAGACGACTTTTTTAGCGCTCTGAGCTGTTGCATTCTGTTTGCCGGCGCAGTTGCAAAGGGCAACCGTTACCGCAATCAATAAATATTTTCCAATTTTTCTCATTATACATTAACGCTCCCAACAGATTATTTTACAACTGCTTTCTTTGTCCACCATTTCATCTTCACGGCAAGCCACAGCAACAGCGCACTAAATATCAGACAAGCCCACATCAGCCAATTGCCCCATCCGGCAGTAAAGGCTATCGGGACCAAAGTAATTAAAATTATCTCTACCGGCGCAATTGGCAGATATGCAAGCGCATAATCATCCATGGTCTTGCTCTTCATATCCGGATCAACGATTCTTTCCAATGCAATACCCATTGCCATAGTACCTGTCCACCAGCCCCATGCAAAAATTGAGCGCTCAAACCAATAGTTGTGAGCAAGATGCTTTCCAAAATAGAATGTAATTGCATAGACCACAATTGTGCCCACAACCAACATTACAAGAAGCGGTACCCAGAACTTAACAATAACGGCCAGTTTAATGGATGCAACACCGCAGGCAACCAGCAAGTCCGTAAAGAAACTTCCAATACGCTGCGTTGTCTTTGGGCATATATAATCTGTGACGCCGGTTCTGTCAAATATTTTCTTGAAAATTAAGCCGACAATAAAAGCGCAGGAGAATACCGGAAGTTCCATGTTATTATAGGGGGCCTGCATTCCGCTACACCAATTCTTAACTGCAACGCTCAGCACATATCCCAAGAATGCAACAAAAAATACAAGGGCAAAATGGAACGTCAATGTCTCTATAGATATAGAAGAGGTTGTACTTTCACCAACATCATCTCTTTTCTCTTTTGGAAGAAGTCCGGTGCGCAATTCATTTGGAAGGTCCTTAAAATCAGTAATAAACGCAGTTTGTTTTTTCCTGGCGGCACGTTTAATTATAACCAGACCGCCCACAATTGCAAGGACAACTCCAACCGTGGCGGTAGTCATGCCAAGACTCATGGCGTCATCCCATCCCATATTTTTAAATGCACCTCCAATTGCAGCGGCGGTTCCGTGTCCGCCGTAAAAACCTGTCGGGAGCATGGCTCCAAATGCATCATTCAGCCCTGGCCATATTAGCTTAAGTGCATATAAACCAAACAATCCCATAAGTCCCCACTGCACCAGCATTCCTACCTGTGCATAAATCCACATTGGCCCTACTCTTGTAACCACTTCTTTTACAGAAGATTTTGGAGAGGAAAGCGGCAAAGAACCAAAAACAAGCGCAATCATTACCGCCGCATAAGAGGCAAGATTGTTTGAGAACGGGAGCCATCCAAGACCGTTAGGTCCAAATGCAAGTCCAAGAAGTCCGGCAATTAAACTGGGGGGAACAAAAAGTTTCTGCACCAGATTGACCTTGACTCTGATAAGTTTGCCGACAAGAATAAGACCGAATATCATACCCATGTCTACAAAAAAGGACCATGGAGTAAAGCCTTGAAAATTAAAAAAATTGTACATCTATATCGTATTTAGGTTGACAAATATACAACTTTTGCATTAGTTTTGCAGACCAATCGCGCAATGGAGGGGATATGGAGGGGATAAAGACGGACATAAATATTTCTTTTATCACGACAACATTTTACCGCTTCGGCTGCATTTTGTTGCTGGCGGTAGCAATGCTTTTGTGTGGAGTAAAAAATGTTTCCGCCCAAAACAAAAAGGAACAAATTAAAGCCGAGAGAGTTCCCGTCAACAACCAGATTACTCACCCAAAATCTTTATTCTCCAAACCTTATGCAGGAAATCCGCAAGTAAATCCATCAGGCAACATGATGGATAAAGAGGTGAAAGATGATAAAGACGCCATTGCCGCACGTATTAAAAAAAGAGCTGCAGATGACAAAATCAGAGAACAGATGTGGGCCAAAGTAGAAAAAGACAGAGAGCGTTATAAAGGCGCAACAGAATGGGCGGTAATGTATTACAAGGTTGAAGATAACGGAGACACAACATATATAGATTGGCTTCCTCCCGTATTCAAATTTGAAACCGTACGCAAATGGTACAAGGCCAAAGTGTGGAGAGAATACAGGCGGCTTGTTTGGAATTTTAAGAAAGTGTATCCTTATGCGCTTCAGGCCAGAGGAATAATAAGGGAAGCCGACAGTGTCCTTGCGGTAAATAATTTTAGCCGTCGGGAGAGAGATAAATACATAGAGGAATATCAGGATAAGTTATTCAAGCAATTTGAAAAACCAATGAGAAATCTGACAATTACGCAAGGGCAACTCTTAATGAAGCTGATAGACAGGGAATTGGGAAGAACATCTTTCTATATAATCCGCCAATACCGCGGCAGACTTTCCGCAGGATTCTGGCAGCTGGTGGCGCGCATGTTTGGTTCAGATTTAAAAAAGCCGTATGACAAATTTGGAGCGGACCGGCAAGTAGAAGAACTTGTTGTGCTCTACCAGGAGGGCTCGTTTGACGCCCTCTATTTCTCAATGTTCGGATACCAGAGATAAGAATAGCTGAGCCTACAAAGAAACATTTCTTAAGGTTTCACCGTCAAAAACAATATAATCCGGATTATAGATCCAGTCACCAAGCATGAACAGCTCGGAGCCGTTTTGCAATTTTTGCTCTGTACGAATATGAAAATGTCCAAAGATGAAATAATCTATTTTATTCCGGACGGACTGCAAGTCTGTTTTATTCCCGACAGTCTGTGCTCCGGTTAGTGCAGAATTTTGCGCCGCATCATATTTTTTTTGGAAATCTTCCGCGTACGCAATGCAGTTATTGATAGTCAATTGCGCTCCCTCCGGAGAAGCCTGCCCACGGGTCAGCCTATTGTGTTTGCTCCATCCGTGCCCAAGTAAAAAAGCCCATCGCGGATGAATTCCGCTAAATAAAATCTGCAAAAATCTGTTGTGAAAAATGCTATACAAAAATGCATACCCCGGGTCATTTCCAAACAGCCCGTCTCCGTGTCCCAGACAAAAACGTTTCCCCTCAATTTCAAAAACCGCAGGCTGCTTCTCCATAATTAATCCAAGCTCCTTCCGGAAATATCTATACGTCCAAACGTCATGGTTGCCGTTAAAAAAATGCACCTTAACTCCTCTGTCCACAAGAGATGCAATTGCCCCCAATGTCCTTGTAAAACCAACGGGAATCACATCCTTATACTCATACCAAAAATCAAAAATATCCCCAAGTAGAAAAACTTCTTTTGTTTGAGGAGGCAAACCGTTAAGAAAAGAGGAGAATTTTTTCTCTCTCTCCACGGGATTTTTATAGTTCAATCCCAGGTGTACGTCCGACACAAAAAAATATAAGTTTTTCTCTACCATTAATGCAACATATAAGGAAGCACAACACAAAGAATTCCGGCTATTGCACAATAAATGGCAAACCCTGTAAGCTTAACATTTTTAACAAGTTTGACCATCCATTTGCATGCAGCCCATCCCGCAAAAAATGCTGCAAGAAATCCAAACAGCAACGGTAAAAATCCGATGCTTGCGGAGGTGCCTGCAACAGCGGTTCCCGGATCGGCTGCAGCACCCGTGGAAGCCACAACATCCCCGGCATTTTTAAGAGCTTTATAAACATCCAAAAATGCCTGACCTAAAATCGGAATAATAACCATCAAAAATGAAAATTGCGCAACGGAAGATTTTTTAACCTTGCAAAGCAGTCCGGTAGAAATGGTTGCACCTGAACGTGACAGACCCGGAAGAACGGCAACGGCCTGTGCTATTCCAACAACAAAAGCCTGCCAATAATTAATTGCAGAATTATCACAATAATCAATCCCGTTACTCTCTTGCTTTGAAAGAGATGTTTCAGACTCGGCGACAGACAACTTGCCATCCGTTCCAACAGCGGTTTTATCTTGTGAGTCCGCAGCATTTTTTTTCTCATTGCGCGCCGTTATCCTCTCACTGCAATCCAGCAACAAAGCGGTGACAATCAGCATACAGCCTACAAAAAGCAAACCGTTTCCGGTATGAGATGCAATATAATCCGTAGAGAAAATTTTCTCCACCAAGTCATTCAAGGTAAAGCCAACTATCGCGACGGGTATAAGTGAAACCAATATCTTAAAAACATAATCTTTTTCCCCATTCATGCCGCGTGCAAAAAAGCCTTTGATTAATCTTCCAAGAGGTTTGCGGAATACGACAATAGTACTCAGCACTGTAGCAACATGCACCGTCACATCAAACTTAAGATTTGTCTCCCCGCCTATTCCAAAAAGTTCCTGAAAAATAGTCAGATGTCCGCTGCTGCTCACCGGCAGAAATTCCGTGAACCCTTGTACCAGTCCTAATAACAAACCTTGTATCCAATTCATAATTAACTGTTTTCCTTATTAGAACCGCACTTCTTGATGTTTTTTTTCATGATGGCAACAATCACAACCACAATGCCGCCCAATATTAAGATTGGAGAAATCACCATTCTTGTAAAACTAAAAATTGCGGGGGAAAAAACATTGGGGTCTTTGCTGCCGCCGCCAATCATAAAAATATAACCAAGAACCATAATGCCCAATCCTATAAGAATCCACATTACATTCTGTTTTGGAATTGCAAAATTCTGCTCCTGAGCAGAATTAGTTTTTTGTATGTTTTTCTGTTTCATATTCTATGTATATAATTCATTGCCGCTCAATCCTACCAACTTATTAACAACAAAATACGTGCAAATCAAACAGATAACAACGCCAAGCAAAATTACGCCGGCAGAAACTTCTATCATTATCTGCAAATTAATAATTGAAAATATGCTGGAGAATTCCTTTCTAATTAAAAACAACACGCCCACCAAAGCGCAAATTGCAATAATCCCACTTATAAGCCCCTGAAATATAGCCCTGTACATAAACGGTCGCCGGATAAATCCCTTTGTTGCTCCAACTAGCTGCATTGTGTGAATAGAAAATCTTTTTGAGAAAACATTAAGACGCACCGTGTTGTTAATTAACACAACGGAAATAAACATAAGCAGAGCAATAAACACAACCAGTACCAATCCAATCTTCTGCATGTTCTTGTTAATTGTCTCAATAAGAGATTCTTGATAAACCACGTCGTCAACCAGCGGGTCCTCTTTTAACATACGCTTAAGAACTTTTACGCTATCGGGATGAAAATAATTTGGATTCAACTGTATCTCCACGGATATTGGAATTGGGTTAGATTCAAATACATCCAGAAAATCATTTCCAAGCAACTCCTTCATCTCCTTGGTTCCCTGCTCTTTGCTGATAAGCTGCGTAGATTTTACAGCCGGCAGCATTGCAACATTTTTGCAAAAAGATTCCGCCTGCACCTGAGTGGCGTCCTCCGTTAAGATTGTAGAAATCTTTATGTTCTCTTTAAAATAATCAGAAACCTCGCGGGCATTTACAGCCAAAACCGCAAAAATGCCCACAATAAACAGCACCAATGAGATGCTTATGACGGATGAAACGTACGACCGCAACAACCGCCCCCCTAATGAATTTTTCTCCTTGCTTCTCATAAATCGCCACCAAAGATATGAAAAAGCTACCTTTAAATCTCAAAATTTTTTACTACCTTTGCCAAGAGGATATTATGTATTATGGGAGAGTCGGTTAAAATATTGTATGTAAGCAGTGAGATTACACCTTACCTGCCCGAAGATACAATTTCTGTAGCCGGCCGCTATATGCCTCAGGCAGCACAGGAAAACGGTATAGAGATAAGAGCTTTCATGCCAAAATACGGGCTCATAAATGAGCGCCGCAATCAATTGCATGAAGTCATCAGGCTTAGCGGAATGAATATAGTTGTTAATGATCTCGACAGACCTTTAATAATAAAAGTTGCCTCTATCCAGCAGGCCCGCATGCAAGTGTATTTTATTGAAAATGAGGATTATTTCAAGAGAAAATTTTTGTATACGGATGAGAAGGGGAAATTTTTTGCAGACAATGACGAGCGCGCAATTTTCTTTGCACGCGGAATGTTGGAGACTGTAAAAAAATTAAGATGGCAGCCATCTATTATTCATTGCGGCGGATGGGTGACTCACCTTGTTCCGCTGTATCTGAAAATGTCTTATAGAACAGACCCGATATTTGCAAATAGCAAAATTGTTCTTTCACTTTACGATGAAATTTCTAAGGAAAAATTCTCCTCCGGTTTTGTGAAAAAGGCGCTGATGCAAGGAGTGACTCCGGCGGATATGGATGTGCTTGGCAATCCTAATGGCATAAATCTTGCTAAATTAGCTGTCAAGTATGCTGACGGAATAATTCTGGGAAGTAATAATGTTAATAAGGAAGTCCTTGACTACGTGGCTAAGCGCAAGTTGCCAACACTTCCTTTTACAGAAATAAGTGCCGGAAACGCCTCGTACACAAATAAGTACATTAAGTTTTACGACAAATTATTAAAAGTATAATGCAATTAAAGGCTTTCTTCCGCTATCTGATTTTGCCGGCCGCGGCATCACTTCTTACATATTCTTGTATATCAGTGGATAAAACCATTGGAGACAATAACGTTCCCAATGACTATATAATGCAAGTTGGTACGGCAACTTTTCATTTACCTCTTAAAACCAAAATGCCCGACAGTCTGCAGGCTCTTAATGCATCATACGGTTATTTTGGAGCAATAAGAACAAAAGAATTTGGGCTTGCAAATTTTACATCCGCAACTAACTTTGCCCCCAGTTCTTCCGGATTAAACTTTGGCACAGGTGCTTACGTTAAGAAATTTTACATCACTATGATTATGAGCGGAAACACCATTACGGATAAAAGCCAAGAAGGAATTACGCAAAATATTCATGTGTACAGAATGAATAAATATGTTGACACTACCGATAAGTACAACAACATGATTAAGAGTTCCGATTATATTCATAATCAAATAAATATAGGCAGTACGGTTTATACGGGCGCTGACTCTCTTACAATCTACCTTAACAATAGTTTTGGAGAGGATATCCTTAAAGCTACTAAACTGCAACTGGATTCTACAACTCATTTTGTCAAAGGGTATAAAGGCTTATATTTTACCTGTGACCCGCCTGCGGCCGGAACCTATGGAGGCAGGCTAAACAAATGGACCGTTACATCCAGCTACATGTATATGCAAATCAATTTCCAACCGACATGGAAAAGCGGGCTGGCCAGAAAAGATACAACAGTCACATTTGCTCTTGGCGTTGACTATGCCCAGAATGAATCTACATACGAGTCAAAAACTCTTGCATCAGACACTCCGCAAGAATACATTGACATTGAGGGAATTGGCGGCATCAAACCATATATAGATCCACTTGTTCTTAAAGACACTCTAGATAATTGGGCCGGAAAAATGGGATATGATAGCAAAAGAATCTTAATAAGCGGTGCGGAGTATGTTTTGCCTTATGAGCTCCCGACAGATGAAAGCAGAGTAACAAGTTACTACCAGCAGTACTTGTACCCTTGTCACAGAGTTGCAGATACCACAGATTACTATTACTATCCTCTAAGCGATGTTTACAGCACAAGTAACAATGTTGGAGCAATTAACAGGTCTCTTTATTACTATGCCGGACAAATGGCAAGTACCGTGCAAAAAATAATGAAAGCAGACAGGAGTGAAGTTGCGGCAGAGCCAAAATATAAAATGTGGATTATGCCAATTGTTGTATCCTCCTCAAGTTCATATTATTCCAGCTCCAGTTCAACCACGTATAATCTTGATGCAACCACTTACAGCATGGGGAGAATCAACGGTCCGGCCAATAAGAATTACCCGTATATCAAAATCGTTTACGCCATCCTGAAAGATAAGTAAAGGATAAATAATTTCCCAACACCTATTTCAAACAAGCTGCAATATTGAATGCCTGCAGTTTGCTCTCGCTTTACCCGTTAACAAGCAATCAAGCTTGCTAAACGGAGTATTTAAGTTTATTCAAATGTGGTTATAGAAAATTATTTATTAAGATGTTATTATTGCTTTAGAGAAGTACGTTGTCATGCCGGTACTATGGGGCGGGGGCTACTTGAATCAAGTATAGTTTAATGGTTCTGGGCAAAAGATGTTAATTGATTAAAACAATATCACAAAAAAAAAAGGCTGCCCTTGCGGGCAACCTTTTTCAATTCAACTACAATATTTAGAACAACAATCTTACGCCAAACAACATTCCCCAAGTACTACCTGTGGTAACATTCTTCTGCCAAATGTTGCTATCCATAAATCTGCTTATGATTGCCTCTGCAGAATCGCTCTCTCCGGCAGCTGAAGCATTCAACTTATAAGTTGGAACCCCGTTAACGGCCTTAACAAATGTCAAAGGACGAATTCTGTCATAAGAAGCAGAACCTATTGTCTTGTAAGCACCCCAATTCTTGTTAAGAAGGTTGCCTACGTTAATAATATCCAAACTCAACTGAAGAGTATATCTTCTGTTGCTACCAAAATTAGTAAAGATATCTTGAAGGATTTTTACATCCCATCTGTTATGCCATGGTCCGACATAACCATATCTTTGAGCATATTTTCCTTTATGGCTCTTCAAATAAGAATTGCCCTCTACCAATTTCCAGAAAGCATCTCTCATTTGATCGTCTGTTACTGTGTAATTAAATTTAACCTTAGCTGGATTGGTATATTGATAAGTAGAAGTAACAAATGTAATGTCATTCTTTGTTGCAGGAATGTACATCAAATCAGATGAATTTCCATCCTGATTCATATCATTAGAGTAACAAAAATCATATCTTCCCTGTGACTCACCATCATAGAATAAAGATACAGTCGTTGCAAAATGCTTCAACCATTCAAATCTGTATGATAAATTACCAACTACTCTGTGAGGAACTGCAAATCCTGAAGGAGCAAGTTCGGGGTCATTCAAATAAGAAACAACTGAGTTAGCGCTCCATGCTGAAGAGGCCGTAGAACCGGGGTTGTTTGTAACGTCCTTAGCAACAGTGTAAGTGTAAGCGATGGAACCGGAAAGCCCTCTGGCTAAGTTTCTGGTCAACTGACCGGTTAAAGAGTTCTGGTATCCTTTGCTTGTATTTGTAAGAACCATTGCAGAACTCAATGAAGAGTTAATTTTATTGCCACTCCAATAAGGTCTATTATCTAAGCCTTTGTAGTATCCTGAAGGATATTCCAAATTGACATTTTTCTGCATAACTGCATTAATATCCTTAGAGAAAATATCCTCAACAGTAAATACCATATTCCAAGGAAGAGCTATGTCCAAAGCCAAGTCACTTCTCCATACCTGAGGCATTTTGAAGTTCTTTTCAACCTCGCAAAGAGCTGAACCTGAAGGAAGTTTACCGGGAGTTGTAGGGAACAATGTAGGGTGAGCAGCTATCATTGCTTTGTAATCTTTGTTGAAAGTAATGTTATTTGCTGCCAATGTAGAAAGTGAAGTAATCATAGTCTCAGGAGACTGAATCATGCCTGAACCACCGGGCTGGTTTGTAAACCATACAAATGGAAGCATTCCGCTGAACAAACCCGTACCGCCTCTTAACTGAAGACTTCTGTCGCCGTTAATATCCCAGTTGAAACCAATTCTTGGGTTTATCTGAAGTTTTCTGTGAGGCCATTTGCCGCTGTTCATGTAGTAGTTTTTTGCAGCTGTTGCGCCAACTGTGTAATGATCTTTAAATGCATTGTTCCAACTGTTGAAGCCGTAAGCGTCAACTGCAGGGTTGTCATCCAAACTGTTAAGATAGAACGGAAGTTCTGCTCTTAAACCCATAGTAACTTTAACATCATCATTAACCTGCCATTCATCTTGTGCATATAGCGCACCAAGGCCAAATGAAAGTTCAACACCCGGAGTAGACTGATTATTATAGCCATAGGTTATAGCAAATGTTGTAGGAGTTGCATTGGCATAGAATGCAGCCAAACCGTCCGCATAAGTTATACCTGTTGCAGGGTCCTTTGTGTTGTTATAATCATATCTATAATAAGATGTTCCTTCTCTGATATATACGTTCTTAAAGTACAACTTGTCAAATGAAGCTCCAAATGTCAAGTTGTGGTCTCCAAGGTTTATAGAAACGTTATCTTTTACAGAGAAAGTATTGTTCTTTACATCATTGCCGTAAGTAAACAGCTCATAACCAAATGCCATGTACTGGTCACCACCTTTGTAAATATCTACAAATGGGAATACATCACTGTCAGAAGTCCTCTTATCCTCAATCATAGTGTAAGAGGCAAGCAACTGATTGGAAACTTTTCCCCAGTGGCTATCCAATTCACCCGTTATACTTCTAACGGTATTCTTAAAGCCGTACCATGAATTGCTGAAAGAAACGGATTTATCAGAACTACGTCCGGACCCCCTAGGATTTGGAGCGGAATTGTAGTTAGTAAGCTGATCCGATGTACCAACAACTTCATTATACCTTACGGTAAACTTGTTATTCTTGTTTATGTTCCAGTCAATCCTTGCAAGAATCTTGTGGTTATCGCTCTTAAAGTTAGGGAAGTTTTGATATGAACCAGCCTCATAACCGTAAGTATTCAATAAGAAATCATGCATAGTCTTTAAGTCAGAAACTGTTGTGCGGGAAGTCTTTGTAGCTGTACTTGATGCACCATTTGTGCTGGGCTCCCATGCTCCGGAAGGAGTGGTCTTTTTCTCATACTCGCCGCTAACAAAGAAGAACAATTTGTTCTTAATTATAGGACCGCCAAACGTAACACCATATGTCTCTGATTTAGAATCACGAGCACCTGTAACCGTATTGTCGCCAACCTTGTTTCCGGTGAACTTCTTAGGTCTCAAGTATGTGTAAACAGAACCAGAAAATTTGTTAGTTCCGCTCTTTGTTACTGCATTGATTGATGCGCCGGTAAACTGAGATTGCCTAATATCAAATGGAGCAAGATTAACGGAAACCTCCTCAATAGCATCCAATGCTATTGGCTGAGCATCTCCGCCCGGAAGGATTTGAGATGTACTCAATCCAAAGTTATTGTTAAATGCGGCACCATCTATCGTGATGGTATTCATACGGTTATCACGGCCTCCAAATGAAGTTCCGTTAGCCTGAGGGGTCATCTTTGTAAAGTCTGTGATACCCCTGCTGATAGAAGGAAGCTGCCTTAACTGTGTGGAACTGATGTTGGTGGAAGCACCATTTTTATCAGAGTTCATTATGGGGTTGTTTCCCTTTGCCTGAACTACAACTTCATTAAGGGCAACTGCCTCAACGTTCATCACAACGTTCTTAACAAAGTTCTCGCCTAGTTTTAAGTAAGCACCGCCTGATTTGCTGCTGCCGTATCCAAGCAAGGATACTTCAACTTCATAAGGACCTCCAATTCTCATATTCAAGATGCGATAATTACCGGAATTATCGGTAGTTGAATAGTACCTGGAGCCGGATGGCGTGTGCGTTGCTATAACAGCAGCGCCAACTACAGGACTCCCGTCCTTCTCTGTTACCTTGCCGCTCATAGAGGATGTTGTAACCTGTGCATAGGATGACACAGCTATAAACAAACTCAGAACTGTCAAGGCAAAAAGCTTAATAGTTTGTTTCATAAATGATTTGATTATTTAAGGTTTTGTAAATTAATTCGGTTTTTCACCAGCTCTTTCAAAGCAGCGCAAATTTACAAGAAAATAAAATTCTTCAAAATAGGTGAAGCACTTATTTAACAATTTTTTATCAACAATTTTAATTATTCATAATCTTTGACTACCTTTGTTGCCAAAGGTGGAGAGATTTGACTGCTTGCAACCACGCTAAAAAATGCTAAAAGGAACGGGCGGCACATCTGCCGGACGGATTTTCAGCACGCACAAAGTCAAATTCCTACACTAAGTGTTTAATTTAAAATATTTAGTTATGGCTTTTTTATTTACATCAGAATCAGTATCAGAAGGACATCCGGATAAGGTTGCAGACCAGATTTCGGACGCAGTACTAGATGAATTTTTAAGACAGGATCCTGAGAGCAAGGTTGCCTGTGAAACTTTTGTGAGCACCGGCCTTGTAGTTGTGGGCGGGGAAGCTCACTCGGATGCGTATGTTGATATTCAGCATACTGCCAGAGAAATTATTAACCGCATAGGTTATACAAAAACCGAATATATGTTTGACGGAAATTCATGCGGCATTCTCTCCGCCCTTCACGGACAGAGCGCAGACATCAGACGCGGCGTGGAGAAACAAGATAAATACAATCAAGGTGCAGGAGACCAGGGTATTATTTTTGGATATGCATGTCGGGAGACAGATGACTATATGCCTCTTCCTATATGGTTATCCCACAGGATATTGCAAGAGCTGGCGGAGGTCAGAAAGAATACAAAGCTGATGCCTTATCTGAGGCCCGACGCAAAGTCTCAGTTCACGATAGAGTATTCTGACAACCGCAAACCTGTTAAAGTTCACACGATTGTATTATCAACACAGCATGATGAGTTTGCGCCGGATACGGAGATGCTTAAGAAAATCAAGAACGATGTGCAGAACATCCTTATGCCTAGATTAATCAATAAACTACCCGCACGTCTGAAAGGCTTGTTTGATTGCAATTATAAACTTCTGGTAAACCCGACAGGCAAGTTTGTAATTGGCGGACCTCACGGAGACACGGGGTTGACAGGGAGAAAAATAATAGTGGATACTTACGGCGGACGCGGAGCACACGGCGGCGGAGCATTATCCGGAAAAGACGCAAGCAAAGTAGACCGTTCCGCTGCATACGCAGCACGCTATATAGCTAAGAATATGGTAGCTGCAGGAGTTGCAGATGAAGTTCAAATTCAGATTTCTTATGCAATCGGAGTTGCAAAGCCGCTAAGCATTTTCATTAACACGTTTGGAACCGTAAGGGTTGCCAAAAACGGCGGACCTGCCGCAAGCGGCAAAACTGTTATGTCAGACGGAGAGATTGCAAAAATAGTCGAAGAAATTTTTGACCTGCGCCCCGCAGTGATAATAGATAAATTCCAATTGAAAAACCCAATCTACTTGCCAACAGCAGCTTACGGTCACATGGGCCGTACGCCTTATGTTGGAGAAGTAACGGTTGTCAGAAACGGTAAGAACGTAAAAAAGAGAGTGCAATTCTTTGGCTGGGAGCTGCTGGATGCGGTGCCTAAGGTGAAGAAAGCATTTGGAATATAACACAAGGGATTTATTTCATTTGGACAATGGTGATGCCGGAACCGCCAAAACGAACATCCTCGTCAGTGCAGCTTTGCACGGCGGGGATTGTTTTTAAGAACTTGCGTATTTCCTCCTTAAGCACACCGGTCCCCTTACCATGAAGGATCCGCACCTTAGAAGCTCCGACGAGCTCAGCATCATCAATATAACGTGCAACAATATCCAGCGCATCATTAAGCCTTTCCCCCCTTACATCAATCTCGGTTTTAAAATTCAACTTACGTTCATCAATCTCTAAAGAGTTGTGAATTAGCGGTTTATACACACTCTTGCAGGCATTCTCAAATTCTTTATTAGAGATAACCTCAACAGAATCATTTTTTACTTTGCTGATTATGTCGCCGACAGAAATGTTAATCCACTTCTCACTTATCTGCATCACCTCACCTATCAAGTCACTCCCCTTTATTTTTACTTTGCTCCCAACCTGCAGCACACCCGGAACAAACTTTCCCTCTTGCAAAGCTCCATGCGCAAAATTTAAACCGTCTCTCATTGCCTCTGCAGTACTCTGCTGAACAGCATGTTGCATGTTTCTCCCTTTCCTCTCCTCTTGCCTCTTCTTACGTGCAACCAGTTGCTCCATCTTAGCTTGAATATTTCTGTCCTGCTTAGAATCCTTCTGCTGTTCCAAAGACTCATTAAATTTTTTCAAATCCTCGCGCACTAATTTTGTTCTCTCTTTTTCCGCCTGATTCTCACGGATTTCCCTAATAGTTGCCTCAATCTTTTTATTTGCCGCTACAAGAATTTGCTGAGCCTCATCTTTGGCCTGTTGAATAATTTTCTTTTTAGTCTCCTTAATATCAGACAGTTCCTGGGCATAACGTTCAGTAACGCTCTCCAAATTTTTATCGGTATTTTTTATTCTGGCAAGTTTCTCATCCAGTTTGCGACGGTTTTTTGATATCGCACGCAGTTGCCTTTCCAAATCCACAAAACTTTCACCAGCTTTCTCTTCTGCCTGATGCACAATATTTTCCGGTAATCCCATTTTGCGCGCAAGTTCAAAGGCAAAAGAATTTCCGGGAACACCAAGTTCCAATTTATACAGCGGCTGAATTTTTGCGCTGTCAAACTGCATCGCTCCGTTAATAGTCCCGGAGCTATTCTGCGCATAAACTTTCAAATTAGTATAATGCGTTGTTATTATACCATATACGCCCCTCTTATCCAGCTCTTCCAAAATTGTCTCCGCAATTGCTCCGCCTGCCGCGGGTTCCGTTCCGGCTCCAAATTCATCTATCAGGACCAAAGATTTTTCATCCGCATTTTTGAGCATATTTTTCATGTTCATCAAATGGGAGCTGTAAGTACTAAGGTCATTTTCAATAGATTGCTCATCACCTATATCAATAAATATTTTATTAAAAACAGGAAATTCGGAAACCTCAGAACAAGGAACAAGCATCCCCCACTGAAACATATATTGTAGTATCCCGACAGTTTTCAGACATACGGATTTTCCTCCCGCATTGGGGCCGGAAATAACAAGAATATGCTTTAACTTATTGATTTCTAATGAAAGGGGCTCTATCTGCTTTTTCTCTTTCCGCAGTGTAGCCTCAAGCAAAGGATGTCTTCCTTTTGAAATTCTAAGCACTCCGTCCTTGGAAATAATTGGCTTGCCTGCTTGCATCATACCTGCCGCCTCAGCCTTTGCCCGGATAAAATCCACTTCTCCAATAAACCCGGCTCCCTTTTGGATATCAGATAAATATGGTCTTAAGAAATCCGTAAACTCAGCAAGAATTCTTGCAATCTCTCTCTGCTCGGCAAAATGAAGTTCACGTACCTTGTTGTTCATCTCCACAACTTCAAGCGGCTCCACAAAAACAGTCTTGCCGCTAGAAGACTCATCAAAAACAAGTCCCGGCAAGTCGCGCTTGTTGGAGGTGCTGACCGGAATAAGCAATTTCCCGTCGCGAACAGAAATACTTGCATCCTCATCTGCAATACCTTCACTCTGAGCCTTTTTAAAAATACTCTGCACTTTTCTAGAGACGGCGTTTTGAGTAGTGTTTAATTCTCTTCTGATTTTTGCAAGCTCCTCAGAGGCACTATCTTTTATCTCTCCATTTTTATCCAGAATAGAATCTATGCGGCGGCTTACCTCCGGGAAATATTGAATTGGCGCTGCAAGTTGCTTAATATTAGGATATTGCTCCGGCCTGGTGTTTTTAAGGAATGATAATACTTGCCTTAAACTTTCCAAAAAATTCTGCAGCCTGCGCAAATTTTCCACAGATATGCAGCTGAACTCCGCCGTTAATGCCTTAAGAAATTGAGTACAATCTGTAAACTCACCCTGAGGAAATTTTGTCTCAAACATTGCAACAAGGCGCATCTCATCCGTGAGAGCAAGACGCTTCTCAATTGTCTGCGAATTATAAGACACTGCCTCCGTCTCTGCTCGCTGTTGTGCATAACTCGTTGAACAGCGTATCTTTATGCTCTGCCTTATCTGATCAAAACCAAGTTTCTGTTCTAGATTCATTTCATTTGCAAAGATAAAGTTTTACATTTGCATTTGTACAGAAATGCAGCAAACCTCCGCAATTATTTAAGCATATAGTTAATGAGTGTTACATTAACAATCTGGCTGTTCATCATATTTATAGTTGTCTCCTACCTTTTGGGGTCAATCTCTCCCGCCATTTTTTTATCCAAAAAAATATACGGAATAGACATTCATGAATACGGCAGCAAGAACCCCGGAGCCAATAATGTTCAAAGAGCTATGGGATGGCACATGGGACTTGTGGTTTTTGTAATTGACCTCTTAAAGGGAACCGCCGCTTGCTGTCTTGTCTATTTTCTGCCGTTGCTAAAGGATGCTCCCAATCTGTTTGTCTGCGCACAAATTGTATTTGGATTTGCCGCCGTCGCAGGACACATTTTTCCGCTCTACCACCACTTCCGCGGAGGCAAGGGAGTTTCAACTTTTTGCGGCGCACTGCTGGCCATCCACCCCGGAGCAGTTCTGATATGCACAGTTATCTTCTTGATAGTCTTATACTTTACAAGATACATTTCCATAAGCGTTATAGCGGCCGTAACTTGTTTCCCTCTGCTGGTAAACTTGCTGTTTGCATTATGGCTGGACCCTCAAGAAACATGGGCCCTAAGAATCTTTAGCATAGTCTGCGGCGTAACCATCTGGCTTACACACCTGAGCAATCTAAAAAGATTATATCACGGCACGGAAGAAAAATTTAAAATCCGCCGCCCGGTACACAAAATCTGATTATTCCGGTCTGTAGAATACAGGTTTGCGACGCTCAAAATAACAAAGATATTTAAAGCCGCAATGCTGAACCATTTGCCAATAGGTCTTAAAATTGTTCCCCACCCTATCCGGGTCATGAGCATCCGAACCAAGAGAAACCGCCTCTCCTCCAAAATCACGGAACCTGCGCAAAATATTCAAATCAAACTTAAGGGCCTTTGCCGTTCCCACTCCGTGGCTCACTCCGGCCTCATATGATTTTGTATTGATTTCCAGGGCTTTGCCATTGTCCGCCAAAAATTTTAACAGCGGCTCAAGATAATTTGCAAACTCTTTATAAGTGACATTTTTATCATCATAAGGAGCATAGCGCGCAACATAATCAAAGTGTCCAAGTATATCAAAATCTTCATATTCAAGCGCCGTGGACAACATCAATTCAAACGTTCTGCCGTAAGCCTGCATTGGAGTTTTACCTTTATAGTAACTGCCGAAATAAGGATCCTGTCCATCTACAAAATGTATGGATGCAATTACCGTATCAAACTTAAACTGAGCAACATAATCCAGTGTGTGCCTTACACTTACAGGCTGAAGCCCCACTTCTATCCCCTTTAAAACTTTAAAAGGCTTTTTCTTTCCTTTTTGAATATCATTTATTCTCCCGATAGTTTCATCTATCTTCCCAATGGACTCGGCTATTTTTTTCTGTTGCGCTGCAATATCAAAGACAAAAGCGCCGCTATCGCGAGGTACATCCAAATCTAAATGATCTGTAATTGCAATGCCCCCAAGACCTTTGCCTACTGCAGCGGCGATATCTTGCTCCATTGTCATTCTGCTATCGGGAGAAAATTCCGAATGTGTGTGATTATCAAAAAAATTCATCAACTTGTTTATTTGACAAAATGCCGCGTTTCAATTAAGATAAATTGTTCTTATTGCAAACAATTCCAGGTTTGTTGCATGCAAGTTTTGTTTTAATTGCACGCAAAAGTAATGTTTTATCCATTATTTTGTATCCCCCTACGCCGTCAATAAATTCCGTCATTGACTTAGTTCCGGTTCAAAATACAACTTTAACATAATTGTGTGATGATTAACATTAAAGTATCCATTGTGGAATCCGCGCTTAATCTCTTCATTACCAGGCACTGTAATATATGCGGAAGTGAACTGCTGGGCTTTGAAAAACATTTTTGCCTGGAGTGTTTTGCAGATATTCCGCTTACATATTTTTGGGAGTTTAAAAACAATCCTGCGGAGATGATTTTTTGGGGACGCGTAAAAATTGAGCGGGTATATTCTCTTATGTTTTTCCGCAATAATTATAAACGGTGCGTGTATGATATTAAATATAAGGGTAATATACCGCTTGGACTTTATCTTGGGGAAATGCTGGGAAAAAGGATGTGTACTGCGGAAAAGAGAAATAACAAGCCGCCTGACAACTATATTCCTGTAAATTATGTAATTCCGGTACCGCTGCATTGGAGGAAAAAATTAAAGCGCGGATTTAACCAGGCAGAAATCATTGCGCGCGGTATTGTAAACGGACTTAACGGCGGTTACACGGCATCCGAGTTTAGCGGAGGTGTTGTACCCGTCTTTAAAACCGTTGCCCCTGCAAGAGCCCGTGTATGCACGCAAATCATTAAACGCAAACATTTTACAAAGACGCAAACGCAGAAAGACAGATGGAGCAGATGGAAAAATGTTGAGGATGCTTTTAAAATTTCACCGCCCGGACTAAAGCGCTGCATAAAAAATATTAACGCAAAAAGGGAGAACGTTTCTGTAACCGGCAACGCTGATTTTTGTATTGCACATTTTCTAATTGTAGATGACGTACTTACAACCGGCGCAACATTGGAGGCGTGCGCCGGAATTTTAATTAAAGCTTGCACGAAGGCGGGAATTAAATGCAAGGTAAGCATTGCAACATTAGCCTATGTAGAGTAGCGTAGGTGTCCGCATTAATTGAGCAAATGCCGATTGTAAAACTTTTTCATTAATTTTGATGCCGTTAAAAGCAGCAAAACCATCGGGAAAAAAATAATAACATGTTTGATTTCATAAACATACAGCCGATAGATATTATTGACATCATCCTTGTCGGACTCCTTATATATCAGATTTACAAGCTGATACGCGGGACTCCCGCAATGAATATTTTTATCGGAATTATTGTCATTTATTTTGTCTGGGTGGTTGTGAAAGCACTCCACATGAATTTGCTTTCCGCAATTTTGGGGCAAGTGCTTGGCGTTGGCGTTATTGCGCTGATTGTGATTTTCCAGCAGGAAATCAGAAGGTTTTTACTGCATATCGGAACTACCTCATTTAAAGGCAGAAGGGGAGGTAATTTTGCACGCAGGCTGTTTGGCCAGGAGGAAAAAGAGGTGCCTCTTACAACACTGAATGAACTTACCCAAGCTGTCCGCAGAATGGCTGAGACTAAGACCGGAGCGCTGATTGTTATGATGCACGCCTCGTCTTTGGAGTTTGTTATTGAGACGGGTGACAAAATTGATGCAATGGTTAACAGGCGTCTTATAGAGAATATCTTTTTTAAAAACGCCCCCCTGCATGACGGAGCTCTTATTATGAACACAACAAGATTGGTTGCCGCAAGATGCACCCTGCCGATGTCCGACAATCAAAATATTCCGGCAAATCTTGGAATGCGTCACAGAGCTGCCGCCGGACTTACAGAACAAACGGATGCAACGGTAATTGTTGTCTCCGAACAAACCGGCAACATTTCATTTGTAAAGGGAGGAGAGTTAAAAATAATGACCAATATCAATGAATTGAGACTGGCCATAGAAGAATCTTACAAATAAGAGATTTCGTAATTTTCTTGCTCTTAGGATTTATTCTCTTACTTATTTGTGTCCTTGTTCTTTTCTTTCTCCAAATCTGATTTAAGATAGAATTTCCCGTCTTTGCCCTTCTTGTAGTCCTTGCCCTTCCCTATTCTTCTTAAATATCTTATATACTGTTGGTCATCAAGCACTTTCTTTAATGCCTCCAACGTTTTTTTCTCCCATCTGTCTTTAAGAAACTGATACGTGCTTGCCTCCTGCATCCCTGAATTTTGCAGGCTTTCAAAATCACTCTTCATGCACGTGTAATTGTGAGTGAGAATAGAATCACAAAAAAATTCCTGAGATTCGCTCAGCTTCAGCTCACTTACCATGGCCTTGACCTCTGCGGCCGCAACTTCTTCCGGCGTCTTCTCTTTCTCCTGCTGCTGTGCAAATACAGGAACAGCGCAAACGGCAGATAATAAAACTGAAGCAGTAACAATAAATAACCTAACCGTCGCGACGGACATTTTCTTCATAATAATATTGCTATATTTGTTAACTACAAAGTTAATAAACATTATGATATCAAACTTAAAAGCCGTCATTACGGCAGCTGCCGCTGTTATTTTTTGCGGCGCATATAATACTTCACAGGCCTGCACAAATATCATTGTGACCAGGGGAGCATCTAAAACGGGCTCTGTAATGGTCTCTTATGCAGCAGATTCACATACCACTTATGGTGAACTTTACCATGTTCAAGGACAAGTTTGGCCCAAGGGCAGCATGTTAAAAATTTACGAGTGGGACACGGGAAGATATCTTGGAGAAATTCCGCAAGCACGTCGCACATATTCCACAATGGGGAATATGAATGAGTGCCAGGTAATTATAACTGAGACAACTTTTGGAGGAAAAGAATCTCTTGTAGACACAACCGCCAGAATGGACTACGGTTCACTAATTTACATAACCCTGCAAAGAGCAAAAACTGCACGTGAAGCCATAAAGATTATTTCAGATTTTGTTAATACCTATGGTTACTGTTCAGAGGGAGAATCATTCTCAATAGCAGACAAGAATGAGGCGTGGATAATGGAAATTGTGGGGAAAGGAATGAAGTTTGACAAGAAGGGAAAAAACATAAACAAGGGTGCGGCATGGGTTGCAATAAAAATTCCGGACGGTTATATCTCCGGCCATGCAAACTATTCTCGCATAACAACTTTCCCCCTTAATGATCAGGAAAACTGCATTTACTCAAAAGACATTATTAAGTTTGCAAAGGAGAACGGATACTATAACGGACCGGATGAGCAGTTTAGTTTTTCAGAAGCATTTGACCCGGCAACATTTGAGGTTTTAAGAGGTTGTGAAACAAGAGTCTGGAGCTTTTTTAACATTCTTGGAGGCGGAAAGATTGGAGACAAAGATGCAAACTATTATCTGGATTATGCTCTTGGAACAAACCCTTCCAACAGAATGCCTCTTTACATTAAGCCGTCACATCTTCTTACTGTTAAGGATGTTGCGGATGCAATGAGAGATCATTTTGAAAACACGCCAATGGATTTTACCCATGATTTGGGAGCCGGTCCTTTTGAGTGCCCTTACAGATGGCGACCAATGACCTTTACCTCTAACGGAAAAACTTATGAATTTGAAAGATCCGTTGCCACCCAGCAAACAGGTTTTTGGCTGGTAGGAGAAGCTCGTCCCTGGCTGCCCGATGCTATAGGCGGCATTATTTGGTTTGGAGTTGATGACACCGCAACATCTTGCCTTACACCCGTTTACAGTAGCGGAAACAATGCTCCAACATGTTTCAGAGACGGCAACGGAAGTATGATTCAATATTCGGATTCTTCAGCTTTCTGGCTATTTAACAGAATTGCGCAATTTGCATATTTGCGCTATAAGGATATTGCTCCTGAGGTTAGAAAAACTGCAAACGAGCATGAAAACGGCGCAATCAAAATTGTTCCGGACATTGATGCCCAGGCTCTCAGAATTCTTAGAGAGAACAACAATGACACTACCAAAGTAAAAGAATATTTGACCGGCTGGAGCGAGAAATTTGCAAACCGCATGTTTAAGACCTTCAGGAAATTGGATGAATATCTTCTTGTAAAATACATAGACGGTAATATTAAAAAGCAGAATCCCGACGGTTCATTTATGAACAACGGACACAATGCCAAGATACCTCCGATGCCTTACCAAAACGGCTATCCTCAAAAATGGTATGACGCCATTGCAAAAGACCACGGAGACAAAATGGAAACCCCTGCTCCGGCTAAATAAAACCATGAAACAATAACATAAAAAACAGGCAAGAAACTTGCCTGTTTTTGTGTTATTAAATTATCCCTATTCTATATACTTTTTATAAACCAGCTCGCCGGAATAGCTTACGCCATGAGTGCCCATGGTCATTGTAAAGACTATGCGTTCCGGATCCGTGCTTGAGTCAACGGTGACTTCCAGACTTTTTACAGTAAGTTCAGAATCATCCTCACCGGAAACTGTCGGGATAATATTATCCCCTTTTAATGTAATAATAGCAGAGGCAGCGTTATAAGAAAGGTCAGAAATTGCGATTGTATGGTACTCCGTTTCTGAAGAAGATAGACGAACATTAACTAATGTCAGATTTGCTTTGTCGCTCTCTTCCGGAAACTCCAAAAAAATTATAGTTGAATCTTGGGTGTATGATTTGTCAACGTATAATGTCCCAAGGTATGCAGAGTCTGCAACAATTTGATTTACAACCCTTGTTTGATTTTTAACACAAGCATTCAGAGACACTGCAGTCACGCATGCAACAAGCAAGTATGTAAAATATCTCCGCACCATTATATCACAAATGTATCTTTTTTAATCTGTATTTGCAACTAGGTTGCACACGTTTACAGGTACCTTTGTGGCATTAAAGAGAGAAAAATGTGCACAGAAGAAAAACATAATGATTACAAGCGTTGGTTTCTAATTATATCCTCTGCCGTCTTGCTTCTTGGAGGCATTGTATTTGAACATTTTGCAGAAAGAGAATTTTACGAAAAGAATCAGTGGGTTCTACTAATATGGTACGTAGCGGCGTTTATGCCGGTTGGTCTTCCGGTTATAATAGAAGCGTGTAAAAGCATAAGGCAAAGAGACATTTTCTCTGAATATACTCTAATGTCTATTGCAACTATTGGTGCATTTTGCATAAAACAGTATCCTGAAGCAGTAGCTGTAATGCTGCTGTATTCCATAGGAGAACTGTTCCAGGACATGGCGGTTGGCAAGGCCAGGAAAAGCATTACGGCACTGATGGATTTAAAACCGCAGAAGCAATACGCCGTCGGGAGCACAATTACGCTAAAGGCGGGAGAAAGAATTCCTCAGGACGGCATTTTGCTCTCTGAACAGGCATATTTTGATACTGCCGCCTTGACGGGAGAAAGCGTGCCGCGAGCAATAAAAAACGGAGGCGAGGTTTTGGCCGGGATGATTGTATATGATAAGGTTGTAAATATAAGAATATCAAAGCCTTTTGGAGAGAGCGCAATATCCCGCATTCTAAAAATGGTGCAGGACGCGTCTGAACGCAAAGCTCCTACAGAACTGTTTATCAGAAAGTTTGCAAGAATATACACCCCGGCGGTGATGAGCCTTGCCGTATTAATTGTTCTTGTTCCGTATTTGTATTCTATTGTAAATCCGGTGGTTACCGCTACTGCCGGTGCGGCGGCGGAGGGAGGTTTCCATTATGTGTTCTCTGACTGGCTTTACCGCGGGTTAGTATTTCTTGTAATCTCCTGTCCTTGCGCCCTGGTACTCAGCATTCCGTTAAGTTATTTTGCGGGAATAGGCGCAGCATCCCGCAAAGGAATTTTATTCAAGGGTGGAAATTATCTGGATGCAATAACTAAAATAAATGCAGTGGTTTTTGACAAGACCGGCACATTGACAAAAGGGGTTTTTGAAGTTCAAAATGATGTTCCCGACAGTGTCCTGTATCCAATAGCTGCGGTTGAGCGGAACAGCAATCACCCCATTGCAAAGGCAATTCTTGAGTATGCAAAGAAAAAATATTTGGCGGCGGCAAAAAACAGCACGGGAAATTCTGAAGATGAGTTTTTGCAAGCGCTGCCTCAAATATCTGATGTAAAGGAAATTGCGGGCGAAGGCCTTACCGCTGTCATGAACGGACTGGAAATACTTGTTGGCAATACAAAATTGTTGCAGGAAAAAAATATTGCAGCCCCGGAGGAACTTTCTGCAACTGTTAAAACAGTTGTTTGCTATGCGATAGATGGAAAGTTTGCCGGATATATTTTGCTTGCGGATACGGTAAAGGAAGATGCGCGCGCCGCGGTGGAAAATCTTAAAAAAATCGGAATAAACAATCTTGCAATATTGAGCGGAGACAAATCAGACATTGTAAAAAATTTGGCTTATAATCTGGGTTTCCCAAAATATTACGGAGACCTTATGCCGGAGGGAAAGGTGGAACATATCAAAGAACTGTCGGGAGAAAAGAATACTAAAGTTGCATTTGTGGGAGACGGAATAAATGATGCTCCGGTTATGGCAACCGCAGATATTGGAATTGCAATGGGAGGACTTGGAAGTGATGCGGCAATTGAGACGGCAGATGTTGTGATTGAAACGGACCAGCCAAGCAAAGTTGCAACTGCATTTAAAATTGGGAAGTGTACAAAACATATTGTGAATGAGAATATTATATTAGCACTTGGCATAAAACTGATTATCCTTGTTCTTGGAGCTTTGGGATTTGCGTCTTTGTGGGCGGCGGTATTTGCGGATTCCGGAGTTGCACTGCTGGCCGTACTGAATTCTATGAGAATCCGGACAATTACCGGAAAAGATTAACAATAAAATATTAACGTTACATTTGTCCTACAATAAATAATACGGCACTGATATTTAATTTTCTGAAAAGGTAATGCAGCACCGGCATGTGTTTTTACTGCAATTATTTATGAAAGAACAAAAATATTTGGATAAGCTGGATTTCAGGGGAATACATCCCACCGCAATGAGACTGCTTGTACTGCGTACAATGATGGATGCAGGAACGGCATTGTCCCTGACGGACCTTGAAGACAAACTGGACACGGCAGATAAATCCACCCTTTTTAGAACGGTCACTTTGTTCCATGAACATCACCTTGTCCACTGCATAGATGATGGAACCGGCGCTGTAAAATATGCTGTTTGTTCAGATGAATGCGATTGTTCCGTTGAAGATCAGCATGCCCATTTCTATTGTATTAAATGTCACAAAACATTCTGTTTTAAGGGCTTGCCCGTCCCGATAGTTAATCTTCCCGCCGGGTTTGAATTGCAAGATGTCAATTATGTAATAAAGGGCTTATGCCCTAATTGCTCCGGAAAAAAATAATGTAATCTACATTAAAAGCAGTCAAACAAAAGAGCCCCCGCCAAAAAATTGCGGGAGCTCTTACCAAGAAAACCTATATGTTAGACAATGAAGACCATTTTGCTATGGCAAAGAAACTTACGCCGTCGCATATTTTGTACTACTATTCTGATGCTGGAATATTTTTTTCAGAAAATTTGATAACGGTAACCGCACCGCCGGAAATTTTAAATAATCTTTGATTGGTTTTTGCAGAACGCAAACCTCCAAGCTCCTCTACGTACGATCCAAGTTTTATGTAATCAAATGCTTTACAATATAGAGATTTTGACAGACAACCCGCATCAATGAAACCGATTGATATGCATGAAGATTGTGCATTGTCCGCATCCGGCAAGGTTGAACGCCCGGAATACCATCCGATTTTTACACTATGAAAATTTGCGCGGATAAAATTTGCAAGCCGCAGAACCTCCGCTGGTTCAGCATCTCCACCCATGAAACAAAAACATGTGATATCCGCCCCGTATCTGTTCATTAATATCCTGACAGTTTCCTCATTTAACTCATCCCCCCTATCCTCCCACAACCATTTGCTGTGACACCCGGGACATTTGACAGAACATCCGGAAATATTAACTGCCAGAGTTACCTCATCGGGTATCTCCTGGCATACTATATCGTAATTGAAACATTTCAGCATTCACCACAATCCTCCAAAACGAGAGATTACTTTTCCGCCATAACTTTTTCAGAAACCCCTGCCTGAGCAACCGTCTCTTTACCAGCATATTCCGCGGACGCAGATGCGTCATCTACAAAGATGCTCTTTTCTATCTCCCCTTTATCTTTTGCATAATATCTTCTTGCCGCCTCTTGCTGACGTGCAACAGAAAAATTGCTGACACGCTTCATATAACCGATTACCCTGGTCAGATAATCAAGATTTCTGCCGTGACACTCAGGACACTCCGTTAAAAAACGTTTATCAATATGCCCGCAGTCATTGCATACTGTATTAGGAATATTGTAAGTGAAATAGTTACACCCCTCTTTAGCGGCTACAACAAGCAACTGCCTGTACTGAGATTTTGAAAGATGCTCATCCAAATTAACGTGCAATGCGGAACCGCCCGTCAAATGCTTAATATATTTCTCTCCATGCATCTTAAATTTGTCAATGATATTTGAAGACTGGTCTTCCACAACATAGAAGTAACTGTTATAGCAATCTCTTGGCACTTTGTATCCGTCCTCTCTATCCCATTTAGCATGTTTAACTCCAACGTTTTCCGCCGGAATCATCTCACAATTAAACAGCGTATCTTTTGTGCGATACTTCTTATTGTATTTCTCAATCAATCCTAAAACCTGCTGAACAAATGCAGCGTAGTATTGATTGTCCGTTATCTTAATTCCAAGAAATTCAGCAGCTTCTACAAGTCCGTTGATGCCTATTGTTAAATATTGTCTGCCGATATTTATAAAGCCTGCATCAAACAAAGGGAGCATTCCCTGCTTCTGCAATTCTTTTAAATTCTCATTATAACCAAGCTGAACTTTGTGCACTGTATCTACAATATCCTCCAGAAATTCCATGTATTTTTTTCCGTTCTTTACGGCATACTGTATACAACGGTTAAGATTGATAGTCAGCACACTCTTTGAACCGGTTGATACTCCTCCGGCACCAAGCGTATAACTGAATCCGTTATCTTGAATTTCATTTCTAAGTCTGCAGCAACTTGATAAAGAGTCGGCATTATCACTCATGTAGGTGAAGAAAGAGTGTCCCTCTGAATACATCTCCGCAGTAAAGTCCGCCCACTCTTGATCCTTTGCATCACCATTTTCCGTAAGCAGCGCCATTGTCTCCACGGGGAAAGTAAGCACAGTCTTGGTGCGCTCTTTATTGAACCACTTCATAAACTTTTTCTGAAGCCATGAAAGAGATTCCCAATCCGGGTTAGTACCATCCGGAAATTTAAATTCCCCAAACAGACTCTCAAAATAGTAGCGATCATAATATGCTACATTCCAGAATATTGCCTGAAAATTGCGAGCTCCGGCAGGTTGATTTATTGAATAAACAACTTGCTCAAAACAATCTGTAATAACTTTCTCTATTGTTCTCTTTTTTGCAGAAAGATCAACAACTTTATCTGCATGCTTATAATAGTCCGTTCCGTATTCTTTACCCACAAAGTAATTCATGTACATAAGGAACTCCGGAGTTGCGCATGCACCGCTCAACATACTGGAAACAATGAACACCAGGTTCACAAACCCTCCGCAAAAAGATTTAAGATTTGTTGGCTTTAAAGAGTTTCCTCCAAGAGAAGTTGTACCGCTTAAAAGCCACGGATACATGGTTATGCTGGCGCAATAATTTGCAAGACTGGTCTCATCATTTTTGTAAATAAAATGATTATTGAGAAGACGCATATACTTGTCTGCGAACTCTTTCCCAAACATATCTTTCAAACGGTCAGTAAGCAATCTTCTGTTCAGACGGATGAATCCGGCCTTTGGAATTTCTCCAATAAGCGTAGCTATATTTTTCTTCTCAACATTTGCATTTGCATCATACTTGCTGCCGGTTGCAGCATTTTCAGCCTTACAGTAATTGATTAGAAACTCCAATCTGTCACGAACTTCCCTGTCCTCCGTATGGCTCTGTCTATAAAGCATATATGACTTTGCGGCATCAAAATACTTCTCTGTCATCAACGCTTTCTCCACCTGATTCTGAATCTCCTCAACGTTCATGTTGTTGGATACTCTCACATGGGAAAGGATTGCCGTTAAATCTTCATCCGCGGCAAAGGCCCCGACAGAAAGAAATGCTTTGTTGATTGCATTTTTAATTTTTTCAACAGAAAAATTTTCGCGGTTTCCGCCGCGTTTTACAATTTGAATTTCCGAACTGCCCATAATTTTGTTTAAGTATGCATCGGCAAAGTTATTTAATATTGACCACAGGTAGTGAACATTTTTTCAACAATAAGAAAATTGTATTACATTTGCCATTGCAAACGCAACAGGGAACGCTGTGAAAATCGGCGACAGTTTCCGCTGCTGTAAAATCCAAGGAAGTTTTGGTTCTCTTTGCCACTGGTTATTTACTGGGAAGGCGCCAAGACGGGATAAGTCAGAAGACCGGCATTTGCAATTATGCAGTGAATTGTACCTGCGGAAAACGGGAAAAATTTATCTTATGATTTATTATATGAAAAAATTATTGTTATGTGCGTGCACCGTGTGCATGTTGTTGGCTTTGTGTTCTTTGCAGAGCTGCAGCAAAAATGATGACGAACCTGCCTATAAGCTGGCTACGCTAACTTTTGAATCCATGAAGTCTTCCATGATTGCCTCTGACGAATACGGCACAAATCTTTACGGACAAAAATATTATTGGATGGACGACAGTACCGGTTTATGCTCCAAATGCAACGGAGATCAATACTACAGCGGCGGAATAGCAGTCTCTAACTTTAACAAAAAGGATTTATCATCCATACAAAGCAAGGATTGGTGTAATTATCAAATGGATGTTTATTACAAGAATAAAGCCGGATACCCCGGATACAATAATTCAAAAAATTGTGCAGTCTCTTACGGCTACAAGAGTAGTTTCGGAGAGGGTCCGACTATGTACTTCAGTGATACCGATACCACGCAACGCGTTATAGATCACCTGTATATATGCAATACAACTTACGGCTACTATACAGCGGTAATAGACGATGTCTTTGGAGTTGGAAAAAATCCAATGACAGCAGCCAACAAGGGGTGGTTTAAAGTTACGTTCAAAGGAATTGATAAAAACGGGAATACCACCGGCAGCGTAGATGCTTATCTGGTTGATTATTACACTTCTGCAAAAGGACCGCTTACTGAATGGCAGCCCGTAAATCTGTCTTCCCTGGGAAGAATCCACACACTTTACATTGACATGAGCAGTTCAGACACAGGAACTTACGGGATAAATGACGGGACATATTGTGCAATAGACAACATAGTTGTCAGAATAGACAAAGGAAGCAAGCCAAAAGCCACAGCTCCCACGTTTTAATAATTTTTTTAACCTACTATAATAAAAACTTTTGCGTGCAAGTACCTAAATTACTGATATTAAGTCTTTTAACCATCCCGACAGTATTGCTTTCCGGGAACATTTCAGCAGCTGTTTCACGCGCCGATGCTTCTGATTGGTTTTATACGGCACAAATACAGCGCGATACTACTAGGCGTAATGCAAAAAATTCTGCAAAGCATTCTTTAGACAGCATGCAATATCTCAATGCCACTGTCGTAGTTGCGGACAGAGCCCAGATAAAAATTATTCCTTCCCAAACTCTGCATGGGAAAGAACTGGAAAATTTAAGCGTTCACTCAGTAGCCGATGCAATACGATATTTTTCCGGAGTGCAAATAAAAGACTACGGAGGAATCGGAGGACTTAAAACAGTTAATGTCAGAGGAATGGGGACTCAGCACGTAGGAGTTTTTTATGATGGAGTAGAACTTGGAAACGCACAAAACGGAACCGTCGACCTTGGAAGATTTTCTCTAGACAATATGGAGGCAATCTCTTTGTATAACGGACAAAAGAGTTCCATTTTTCAATCTGCAAAAGATTTTGCCTCCGCAAGTTCTATCTACATGGAGACAAAACTTCCGTCTTTTTACGGAATTAAAAATAATAATTATAAGGTGACCACAAAGGGCGGATCATTCGGAACCATTAATCCCTCTTTTCTTTGGGAACACAAATTCTCTGAAAAAATCAGCAGCTCATTCAGCACAGAATATTTGTACACAACCGGAAGGTATAAATTTACATATCGAAAAAAGGACGGATATGATACAACACAATTCCGGCATAACGGTCAGGTTAAATCATTTAGAGCAGAAGCTGCAGTATTTGGACATACGGGCGGCGGAGAATTTTATGATGGCGTAGCACGAGGAACTCAGTGGAAAGTCAAGAGCTATTTTTATGATTCAAATAGAGGTTTCCCCGGAGCATCTGTACGTGAAGAGCCCGGAAAATTTATTCATGCAGACCACCAGTGGGACAGAAACTTTTTTACTCAAGGTTCTTATAAAAAGAATTTTTCCGGATTCTACGGATTGCTTCTTAATGCAAAATTTGCATTGGACAGATTGCATTACGTATCTGACCCCAGATTGGATGTAAGTACAATGTATATAAACAATATCTATAATCAACATGAACTATATGCCTCTGCGGCAAATGATTTCAGATTTTATAAATGGTGGGATTTAAATCTATCGGCAGATTTTCAATACAATAAACTTAATTCCAATATGCTGAATTTTGCATATCCAAAGAGGTATACAATCTATTCAGCTGCTGCAACATCATTTAGATTTAAAAAAATAAAAGTTCAGGGAAGTCTTTTATATACATATGTGACAGAGGATGTTAAGAAGGGCAGCAATGCCGCAAAAGATAAACACAAATTTACTCCAACAATTGTTGCATCATATATTCCGTTTGATGATATAGATCTGACTTTCCGTGCATTTTACAAAAAGGTATTTAGGATGCCTACCCTCAATGACCTATACTACACATTCATAGGCAGCACATTGCTTAAACCGGAAATGGCAAAACAATATGATGCCGGCGCCACATACAAAAAAGAATGGAAGGGAGGATTTCTTAAGAACATCACGGGAGACGTTGATGTTTATTACAATGAAATCAGTGATAAAATAATAGCAATGCCAACATCCAATCAGTTTAGATGGACAATGGTGAACCTTGGTTACGTAGAAATTAAAGGAGTTGATGTTGCTCTCTCGGGAACGTATGCGATAAACAAAGCAAGGATAAACACAAGATTTACTTACACATATCAAAAGGCACAAGATTTTACAGATAAAAGCAGCAACTATTACGGTGGACAAATTCCGTATATTCCCTGGCATAGCGGTTCTGCCATCGTAGGCGGAGAGTATGAAGGGTGGGAAGCCAACTATAGTTTTATTTACACCGGCAAGCGCTATTCTTCTCAGGCAAATATCCCGGAGAACCGTGAACTTGCGTGGTACACAAGTGATTTTACATTTGCGAAAACGCTAAAATTCAGTAATTCGGGTAAATTTATAAAAGATAACTCCGCTACGGCGAATAATAATTTTGACATAAGATTATCGGCTGAAGTAAATAACATTTTCAACCAGCAATATGAAGTTGTTAGGTGCTATCCAATGCCCGGAATAAATTTTAGATTTATTTTGAGCGTAATTTTCTAAATAGGGTTTATTATGAAAAAAACATATTTCTTTTTCTTTTTCTTTTTCTCTTTAGTCTTCTTGCTGTCGGGATGCAGAGGTTCTGATATAATAGTGCCTTCTACTCCAACAACAGTTGATACATCTGCAGGCAAAACTTCTTCTGCAATTGCGGGAATGTTCCTTCTTAATGAGGGAAATATGGGGAGCAATAAAGCCACGCTGGATTATTATAATTACAATACGGGTGTTTATCACAAAAATATATTTGCCACTATCAACCCACTTGTTTCCAGAGAGTTGGGAGATGTGGGAAATGATATTCAAATATACGGGGGAAAATTGTACGCTGTCATTAACTGCTCTCATTATATAGAAGTTATGGATGTGCGGACGGCTAAACACATTGCTGCGATCACAATTCCAAACTGCAGATATATTGTATTTAACAAAGGTTATGCATACATAAGTTCCTATGCGGGGCCGGTATTGATTAACCCAAATGCAAGGCTTGGGTATGTTGCAAGAATGGATACTACGACTTTTAAAATTGATACGCTTGTTGTTGGTTATCAGCCGGAAGAAATGGTCATATCGGGAGATAATTTGTATGTCGCAAATTCCGGAGGATATAGAGTTCCTAATTATGACAGAACGGTATCTGTAATTGACCTTAACAAGTTCAAGGTGACAACAACTATAGATGTTGCCATTAACCTGCATAGAATGGAAGCCGATGAATATGGCAACATATATGTCTCATCCAGAGGAGATTATTACACGGTACCGTCCAGCATTTATGTAATAAATTCCTCAACAAATACAGTTACAAAAAACTTACACATTCCGTGTTCTGAGATGACACTTTGCGGGGATTCCCTTTATGTATACAGTACGGGGTGGAGTTATGTGACAAATAAAAACACTATCTCATACACGGTATATAATACAAAGGCGCAAGTTAAAATGCCGGATAGTTTTATAAAGGACGGCACAGAAAAGAATATTGTCATCCCATACGGCATAGCCGTTAATCCAATAACCCGTGATATATTTGTGACAGATGCCAAGGATTATGTAACACCCGGCACTCTTTATTGTTTTTCTAAGGAGGGAAAGAAAAAATGGAGTGTTACAACGGGAGACATACCGGCCCACATGGTCTTTACCACAAAGAAGTTGCAAAATTTTTAACACTTGACTGCAGAGATTTTTATATTAGATTTTAATTAACAACAGCAATGAAACAAAAATATATTTTGGCTCTATTGTGCGCTGCCTCAATCTGCACAGCATGCGGCGGAGGCGGAGATGGCGGAGGAAGCACCACAACTGATCCACCCATGGGGAAAGGAACTGCCATGTGCAATAAAATTTATGAATTCATGGCGGCCCCCGGACAATTTGTAAATGAGAACTATGCGGCATCCAAAATGGCTGATGCATGCACATACGCACTTGGAAGATTTCGGCAAGGCGCATACGTTTCTCTTGGGGGGTTCGGAGGATACATAATTGCAGGATTTGACCACGCCGTACAAAATGACGGAGGTTACAATATTGAGATTCTCGGAAATTCTTTTGACGGTTCTTCCGAACCTGGAATTGTCTACGTGATGCAAGATGCAAACGGCAACGGATTGCCGGATGATACATGGTTTGAACTTGCAGGGAGCGAATTCGCAAAGGGCACTACAAACCGCAAATACTCTGTGACTTATACAAAGCCGATCTCTTTAACTGCAGACATTCCGTGGATTGATTCGGACGGCAAGAGCGGAATCATAGAGCGTAACACCTATCACGCACAAGATTATTATCCTGCATGGGCAGCAACAGACGCCGTTGTTTACGGTAGTGCGGAAATCACGGGCAGCACAATTAAATTTTCAGGAACTCGCCTTCCGGACAACAATAAAGAAAACGCCGGTACTTCCTGGATTAACAATGCTTTTGATTGGGGCTACGCGGATAACTTTAGTTTGATTGACCGTCTTGCGGCAGCCGATCCCGTAAATAATCCGCATGCATTACCCCAAGCTAACTACTTCAAAATCAGCAATGCAATAGATACCGACGGGAATGCGGTTTCACTAAAATATATCAACTTTGTAAAAGTGCAGACCGGCGTCAACTGCCAGGGCGGATTGATTGGAGAGGTGAGCACGGATGTATGCTGCATAAGAGACTACAATCTGATCAAGTGAATTTAAGAGGCGGCAGATATTAGAATCTGAGAAAATTTAAGACATAAGCATTTGCATGACTTTATCTCCGTAGTTTTTTGACACAGGTATCTCCGGAATTTTGTCAATTCCCATATCCAGAACAAGACCGCCTTTTGTGCGTTTTGCCACCTTAACTTGGTCAAAATTAACAATGAAGGATCTGTGAGTCCTTATGATATTAGTCTCCTTAAACTTGTCTTCCATATTCTTAAGGGTGTTCCTCAAAAGATAATTAGCAACTCCCTTCTTCCCCAAATACCATATTTCCACATAATTATCCGCGGATTCTAAATAAATAAGGGACTCTTTTTTAATTGAAAGCTTCATTTCCCCCTTATCATCATAAAAAATAAGCGCATTATCTTTTTTCCCGACAGTTCCGTCCGCAATATTTTTCCCGGTCTGTATTGCAGCGCCGATAAGCTCATTTTCCCTCTCTTTTGCCTCCTTAAGAAGCCTGTTTTTTTCCTGCAAGACAAAGAAGAGATGAGAAATAAAATAAGGGATTAAAATTATAAGCGCCGTATTTTTTGCGGAAGGCTTTAAAACATTCCAATAGTTTCTTGGCTCCGCCAATGAATAGGAAATAAAAGTATATATAGCCGCCATTGCAGAAATTTCCGCAATAATCCATATACAATAAGACCAATATGGAATTGTATGTTTCTTGCCATAGTGGTACATTATGGTCCTGCTAATTGCAACTATAACAACCCCGGTAAGTGTAAGAAGACTGGAATACAAAAAATAAACAAACCTTGAAATTTTATACCAGTCGGCAGAATTAAATGGGGTGTAAAGATTTATAAAAAAGAGTGCAAACAGCGCGGTAAACACCACAAGTTTTATGATGTTATCCTTTCTATAAATGAAAGCGGGAATATTTCTTGTTAAAAATCTTCTCATAAATGTTTCTTGTCGTCCGCGGGCGCGCAGCACAAAGTTAAGACTTAATTGCTTATTTGGCCCCAAATAAGCCAAATTCATCCCGTGAAAATCGCTTTTATCCCTTTTGTTTCCGGCGTACCACTTTTATTTTGAAAATAAACTGTCGGGAGTTTTATTTGCTGTGTTTATATAAAAATTCTATATGACAAATCTTGCCGAGCGCACCAATAAGCTTAATAAATTATTCTCTTTTGAAAAAGAAAATCTTGTTGATGATTCTAAAATTGAAATGATTCCACTCCATTTCTCTGAAAAACTTGGAAGTGAAAACACTGATTCCCTGCAAATTGGAATGCCATCAACTGATTTTTGTTCTGACAATGAAACAAAAATTATAGAGAATAGAGAGTTTGATTTTGTAATTTTTAAACCGCAAACTTCCGTAGGAGAGACGGATACAAATACGGGAGGATCAAAAGAATGCATTATATTGCTGCACGGACTAAATGAACGCTCCTGGGAAAAATATCTGACGTGGGCTGAAGACCTGGCAATTAATTGCAATCGCCCGGTCATTTTATTCCCGATGGCATTCCACATGAACAGAACGCCGGCATCCTGGTGCGCGCCAAGAATTATGATGCCATGGTCAGCTAAAAGAAGGGTATTGTTTGCGGGAGTAAATAATTCTACTTTCTGCAATGTTGCGTTGAGTTCCCGCCTATCTATCTGTCCGCAAAGATTTTATGTATCAGGCAGAGAATCTGTGTATAACATTGCTCAATTAGCAAGAGATATCAGAGACGGGAAAATTTTAGATAACGGGAAGAAAATATTTTCGCAAGATTGCAGAATAGATTTCTTTGCCTATTCAGTTGGAGCTTTGTTGGCGCAGATCATTCTTATTTCCAATCCCGACAGTAATTTTTCCGATAGCAAATTATGCACTTTCTGCGGAGGCTCAATTTTCAAAGACATGGATGGCAACTCAAAAGACATTGTGGACAGTGAAGCTTTTGAAAAAATCCGCAATTATTACTGCACAGAGTTTATCAAAACTTGCGGAGACTTTATTCATGATGCCTATAAATCCTTGATAACACCTGAATGTCTTAGGCAAGAGAGAGAATCTTTCTTTACAAAGGCGCGCAGCAGAATAAAAATGCTGACTCTTAAAAAGGACAAAGTCATCCCGACATTTGGAGCATTACATGCTGTCGGGATAAATAATATAAGTCTTGTGGAGGAAATGGATTTCCCTTTTGAATATTCTCACCAGATTCCTTTCCCGGCGCCGCACTCTGCATCTTTGAAAATGAAGGAGTTGCTGCCGGATACTGTTTATACAAGTTTTAGGCGCGTTTTTGACGCGGCGGAGAGATTCCTTAGGTAGTTTAAGCGGCCTGCCACAATTGGGTTTATTTTCACTACCTTTGCCGCCGGTAAGAGTCAAAGGAAACAGATGGAAAAACTATCAGATCTCAAGACCGGCGAGAAAGGCGTTATTGTTAAAGTCCACGGACACGGCGGGTTCAGAAAGAGAATTGTGGAGATGGGCTTTATTAGAGGCAAAACCATTGAGGTTGTTCTTAACGCCCCCCTTAAAGATCCAATTGAGTATAAAATTCTAGGTTACAACGTCTCTCTCAGAAGGAGCGAGGCGCAGCAAATTGAAGTTATTAGCACAGAGGAAGCGGCACATCTTGCGCGCGAACATGATTCTGCTGCTCAGATGAGAAGCGCACGGTGTGTCGGATGTACTGTGGCTAACTGTAAATTCAAAGCTTATAATCAAAACTTTACAGATTCCGGAGAAGATGAGCTTGCACGCGGTGCAAGGGAGAAAAGCAAGGAGATTAGCATTGCACTTGTAGGAAATCCAAATTGCGGAAAAACAAGTCTGTTTAACATTTCCAGCGGCGGACATGAGAAAGTTGGCAATTACAGCGGCGTGACCGTTGATGCAAAACAGGGCTCGTTTTACTTTAAGGGTTATCGTATAACTTTGACAGACCTCCCCGGAACTTACTCAATATCAGCCTATAGTCCAGAAGAAAAGTATGTCCGCAACCACATCATTCACAAGAAGCCGGATGTTATCATAAACGTTGTGGACGCTACAAATCTGGAGCGCAATCTGTTTTTGACAACACAGCTTATAGATATGAATCTGAGAATGGTGATTGCATTTAACATGTTTGACGAGTTAAAAGAACATGGTGATCACGTGGATTACAGAGAGTTGGAGAAACTGCTTGGAGTACCTATAGTCCCGACAGTCAGTACGGAAAGAAGGGGAATCTCGGAGTTGTTCAGCACTGCCATACAGGTTTATGAAGAGGCTGACTTTGTCCGGTCTACGGATGCCAGCGGAAGATACCCGCTTAAAAATCCAAGAGATAAAAAAAATTCTCCGCATGACGGCGTTCAGGCTTCTGCCTCTATAAAAGATATAAGAACAGAAAATAATTCAGAACTCAAGGTTGCAGGAGTTACAGATGTCTTAAAGCACATTCATATTAATCACGGTCCGGTGCTGGAGAGAAGTTTTGACAGAATAAAAACGGAGATTTACAAAAATCCAAATGCAATGGATGAGTTCACTCCGCGTTTTCTTGCAATTCGTATTCTACAAAGCGACAAGCAGATAGAAGAATTTGTGGCCAAGTTCCCAAATCATGCGGATATATTCCGCGTCAGAGATGAGGAGGTTGCAAAAGTAAAGAAAGAGCTTCACGATACGCCGGAAAACGCCGTAATGGATGCAAAATACGGCTTTATAGACGGAGCTCTAAAAGAGACACTTACGCTGGCCAAACCTAAAAAGACCCTAAGCAAAACGGCACGCATAGACAGTGTTGTAACAAGCAAATACTGGGGATATCCAATATTTATTGCACTGATATTTATCATGTTCCAGACCACATTTTCTCTTGGACAATATCCGATGGATTGGATTGATTCAGGCGTTAACTGGCTTGGAGCAAAAATTTTTGCTCTGATGCCTGATAATTGGTTCCGCGCTTTGCTTATCGGAGGAATTATAAAAGGCGTTGGAGGTGTGATTGTATTCCTTCCAAACATCTTGATTCTATTCTTCTTTATATCGCTGTTAGAATCAACAGGTTACATGGCACGCGCCGCGTTCATCATGGATAAAATCATGCACAAGATAGGATTGCACGGCCGCTCATTTATCCCTCTAATTATGGGCTTTGGCTGCAACGTCCCTGCCATTCTTGCAACAAGAACCATAGAGAACCGCAACTCCAGAATGATTACAATTTTGATTAATCCCCTGATGTCTTGCAGCGCCAGACTTCCTATCTATCTGCTCCTTGCAGGAACATTCTTTCCACGCTACGCCGGACTGGTAATTTTCTGCATCTACTTTGGCGGCATATTTTTGGCGGCGGTCATGGCAAAAATTTTTAAAAAATTTTTATTCTCAAAAGATGAAACCCCGTTTGTAATGGAGCTGCCGCCATACAGAATTCCCACCTTCAAATCTCTGATGCGCGACACATGGGATAAAGGGAAACAGTACCTTCACAAAATCGGCACAATTATTTTGACCGGCTCTATAATAATCTGGGCCTTAAGCTATTTCCCGACAGAACAAAACTCCTTCTTAATGATGATCGGCCAGTTCATAGAACCCGCCATGAGACCGCTTGGCTTTAATTGGAAAGTGAGCGTTGCGCTGCTTAGCGGAGTTGCTGCAAAAGAGATTGTAGTCAGCACCCTTGGAGTGCTGAACGCCGTGATGGATCTGACACCTGCAATTGCGTTAAGCCTAATGCTTTTCACGCTTATATATTTCCCCTGCATTGCAACCATTGGAGCAATTAAAAATGAAACCGGCAGCTGGAAATGGGCGTTATTTACTGTCTGCTACACTCTTGCGCTTGCATGGATTGTAGCATTTGTTGTTTACAGAGTATTTCTAATGTTTGCTGCATAAGCCCTTAAATGCTTGCAGCATAAAAAAAATTGCATATATTTGCACTCCCAAAACGGGAGGTTCGTCTAACGGTTTAGGACAGAAGATTCTCATTCTTCAAATAAGAGTTCGATTCTCTTACCTCCTACAAAAAAAGGAAGCCTTGCATGGCTTCCTTTTTTGTAGGAAAATTATTTCAAAATTTGACTTTTTTTTGACTACAACGGGAAGAAAGTGTTCATAAACTGTCTGAATTTGGAATTGGTTATCAGATGGTGCCGCTTGAGAGGCGCAGAAAGGCTAAATTTTCCCTATCTGATTATCAGCAACTTACAGCCGCTTGCGGTTTTCTCGTGTACTTTATACTTTGTCACACGCTGTTAATCAGCAAGTTGCATTTTTGCCTTTCTGTGCGTTCTGAGAGGGGTTGCAAAATGGTTCCCAGAAGTGACTGAAGGAGAGGTTGTTTCATTGAAAAAAATTTTGAAAAAGGTTTTTCCATTCACGCATACCGCGTTATGCTTACATGCGAGTTAACCCGCCCGCCACAAAGCGGCCGGGATTAGAAACTAAGCTCGATTCCAAATGTCAAGGCAAACCGATTATCCACAGGCTTCCGGACTCCGTTGATTGTATTATACCGGTGAGTAAGACGCCAAGTAGCATCCACGCGGAACATCCTGAATATATTAGAGATACCAACACCGGCCTCCATATACGGTTTGCTCAAAGAGGACATCTTTTCCGGGAACAGAAGCACGGCTTTGGATTTTGCTCCCTGTCCGTCATAACTGCTTCCGTTATTGCGCTCAGAAAGAGTGCCGTAAGCAGCCTTGTACGTGAAAATTTCTCGCCATTGCAATCTCTTAAGCAAAGGAATCTTACCAAGGAAGAATCCTTTAAAATTATGCTCGTAGAACAAAGTTACCCATGTATCTGAAGCAAACTCATAAAAGTCCATACATGTAAATGCCGTCTCATCATGGAAATACGTGCCGTTACCCTCATGCAACTTAAGCAGCGGATACGGCACCTTACCTAATATTCTTCCGCCGGATAGCTGAATATTTGACACTCCTACCGGAGGCAATTGCAAATCATACTCAATTTTCCCTTCAGCCCTAAAATAGCCGTAACTATTGTTACTCAAACCTTTAACTGCAGCAATCAAATCTACGGTAATGACGGGAAATTCTGTGAACATATATTGTTTGTCAAACACTCCGCGCGTTACCGTCTCATTCCAAGAGAACCGCGCTGTATAATGAAACTGATTGGCGGCAACGGAAGTAACATGTGTACTGTCGGGAGCATACATGGGAACATATCTGTTTGAATAAATTCTTCTGCTCTCAATTGCAAAGGTGTTGTCAAAGCCGGTACGCCACTCTTGTAAATACTGCAGTGAAAAATCATTTACAGGGCTCATTTTCTGGCTGTTGCCCTTAGCCAGCAAGGATGACAAAATATTGCCCTCCGTAAAGGCGTCTATTCCTTTTCCAAGCTGCAGCGCATCATGTTTAAAACTCAAAGTAAGTTTCTTGGTTGGCTGATTGTTAAACATATACTCTACAGTACCGCCTCCCTTAAAATTCCGGTCTTTTGTACCATAGGCGGAGTAAAGCATAAATCTCCATTTCTTGCTTAAATCATCTGTCGTTCGGGCTCCCATCTGGAACCTGGCTCCCTCTAAATTATTGAAACTAAACACTTTAAAGTAAGGTCCAAAACCCACGTATTTTGTATTGTAGTAGCCGTTGAAGACAGTGTTAAGCACCGTGTAAATATTTCTGTATAGCGGAACATTTTTTATTGAGTCCACCATCTTGTAAATATTGCTCTCTTTTGCGGTCAAAGCATAAGGCCTCACCTTATCCCAGTAAGACTCATCATTGTTTAAAACGTTTCCGTTAACAATCACGCTTGTATTTACTTTTGCCACATTATCAGGCAGTTGCATGTCAAAACGTGGCCGCAGGTAATCAACCTGCCTGCGCCCCAAAAATGAAATCATCTTGGAGGAATCCCGGAGCGTGACGGAGAAATCTGCATACATTTTATCCTGCTTATAGAACCAAACCGAATCTGCAAGGCTCCCGACAGATTTGTTCCCACCTGTATTGCCACCGGCAACTCTCTCATTCTCAACATCAATAACCAAATCTCTAATCCAATTGACATTGGAGCCTTTCTTAAGTTTTGCGTGTATTTCTTTTAACGCAAAATCTTGAGCATCAATGGACATCTCTCCGTCAAACACGGGAGAAGAGACAAGCTTGGACGGATGGTATCTTATTTTGTAAGTCTTCCTACCATCTATAATTGTACTGTCAATCAAATAGTAATTGTAGTAAATATTCCCCACTGAGGAGATTGGAGAAGGCAACTGCACCCCAAAAATGTCTATGTAATTATTATAAAAATTAGTCTTGACATTCATGTTGCCGGTAAACTGCGCCAGAGTATACTCGTCTTTTATGCCGGATATCTTGCTGGCCTTTATCACCTCTTTATTCACAGCCGGATCCTTTTGATGATAAAAATGAGAATCCGCTTCTGATATCATGACCGGCAAATACGGCTGTCCTGAAATAACGGAAGTGTCCATGTAATTGAAGACAAAACCAAATTTTTCCCTCAACACCTTGTTTTTTATTTGCTCTTCCGCATTTGTCAAATCCAGCTCCATTTTGCTGTAAATATCACAGTCATAACGGTCTCTCTCTTCCGGATTGTTTCTGTATTTGTTATCATCCGTTCTCTTAAGAATAGAACGGACATAATGATCATCCGGCTTTACAACAATAGCACTAAGATTTGTAACCTGCTCATTAAGAGCAAAATTAACTTCCTTGAATCCTCCCTTAACTATTGGAAACTCCTGTTGTTCATAGCCAATGATCATAGCGCAAAGTATTCCGTCCGTGGGTTTGCGCGTCTCCATTGTATAGTAACCGTCCAAATCCGTTGAGACACCTATGGTTGTGTTCTTAAAAAACACACTTACAAATGGGATTGACTCTCCTGTTTTTGCATCAGTCACACGCCCCTTCACTTTTGTGGTTTGAGCCACAGAAATATCTGACAATAAAAATATTACGCTGACAAATAAAATCAACGCCGGCATGAATTTCCTCTTTTTATTCCCGATATATTTTCTTATCAATAACATTCCCCTCTTCTCTTTTTTATCATACACAAAGAGCAGTCTTTCTTGCAGTAATACAGCATCAAAGCAACAACTCCGATCTTTGAGCCTCTTTAGCTCAGCAATTTTTAATCCACAAATTTCCTGCCCATTTAAATATCCAGTTTAAGGTCCAGACCATCCGTTGCGCTCTTTAATCCAATAAGCGCAGAACATGTTAAAAATGAGGTTATTGATACGCCAAGGACTCCGTGCAGGTTTAAATTCTGTCCCGTAAAAAACAAATTCGGAATTGGCGTTTTTGGCGCAAGAAATGTTCCAAGCAGGTTATTATAATCTTTTCTAATTCCATAAGCCGCACCTTCCACGGTTCCCGTATAATTCATGTATGTGAGAGGAGAACTGGTGCAGATGCTGAGTATGGAATCTTTCAAGCCGGGTATACATCTCTCTGCCAACTCAATGCACTCCTCAGCCTTCCTCCTTTTTAAATCCTTATAATCTTCTCCTCTTCTCCCGACAGTTGTATCTTTCCATTTTTCAACCTCAGAAAAACTCATTGGGGCAAGCAAGTCTATAATTTCAGCATACGCATTGCCTGTCGCTGCAGAGTTGCAAGCAGATAAGCTATCGTGATAATTATGAGGGACTTGATAGCTTATTAATAGTCCACGCACTTTCCCTCCAAGGTTTTCCGCAATATCCCAAGGAGAACTTATCTCAGGGGAGTAGTAGTAAATATTTTTGTTCCTGTAAGGTATGCATCCGTGTTTAAGAGCCAAATTGACAGTAAACATACCGTAAGTTTCTCCAAGATTTTTTATTCTGTGACGGAAAATCGGACGCACTAAATACGCATCCTTGATTAAATCAAGCGTTACTTCCGGATGTAAATCTGATATGAAATTATCCGCCCTTATCCTTTCCGTTTTATCTCCGATTTTGAGGGCGTCCCCGCTTGTCTGCAAAATTTCAATTTCACATATTCTGCCGTCTCTCTCTATAAGCTGAGAAACAGGAGAATTTGCAATAATTTCTCCACCCATTTTCTTAATTTCCGCGGCCAAAGAGTATGCAATCATTGAGCCCCTTCCGCAAAGACGCCATGCGCTTTGAACAAAAGAACTGTTGATTTGGGCAAAAATATAGAGAGGAAGACTATCTCGGTGCAGTTCCAATTTAAGAGAATCTCCGCTTAGAACATTTAACAACTCTTCATTCTTAATTGTATCATGCAAAAATCCGTAAGCAGAATCTGAAAAAAGCTTGGCGCGAAAATCCGCATTCTCCTCATGAGACATAAGAGAACCCGTAACCTCTTCTCCCACAGATTTTAAGAAGAAAGAATATCTGTCAAGCGCCGCTTTTTCTCTCGGAAAATATTCCCCAAGTCTGCGAGCAAAATTTTCATAACCGTTTGCAAGCAGATAAGATTTATCTTTAAGAATCACCTCATTATAGCCATCCGTATCCAACTGATGCCAAGGTAAATCCATAAGATGAAAATAAGAAAATATATTATGAAGTATCTGCCCCTTGCCGAGTCCGCCAATATAGTGGAATCCGGTATCATACTCATTATCACCACGTTTAAAGCTTTGCAGGCACCCACCCAGAGAATGGTTCTTCTCTACAACGCAAACACTTTGACCATGTCTTGCCAAAATATATGCACATTCAAGGCCCCCAAGTCCGCTCCCTATTATAAGTGTATCAAATTTTCTCATAAGCAAACGCGCCCGTGGAGTAATACGGTTGGGAAATCTCCTTCTCGCACTGCATTTTCCCCTCCAAAAATGCAAATATTAAAAAAAATAAAACCGGAACAATATAAAAGACCGCCATATGCTCTTTAAAAAAGCTGCAGGCGGTCAATATGAATTTTATCATTGTGTAAAAACGAATCTACTTGCCTTCAATTCTTGCAAGCACAAAATCATACAATTTTGTAAACGTCTTAATTTTAACAATTTCCGTCCCCTTGATTTTAACGTTGAAGGTCTCTTCCATAAGGGCGACAAGGTCTACAAGACTAAGGCTGTCCAGATTAAGAGTTTTTTTAATGTCAGCGTCGGGGGTAATAACACTCTCCTCAACTTCAAATTCTTCCGCCAGAACACTTTTTGCTTTTGCTTCAATCTCTGATTTTGTCATCTCAATATTTTTTTAGATCAATTTGGTTTATTTTCTTCTAATTATAATTTGCTACAAATTCTTTAACACAAGCGTAGAATTTGTGCCGCCAAAGCCAAATGAATTTGAAATAAATATGTCAAAGTGTGCATCCAACCTTTTGGCAGGGATATTCAGCTTTTCAGAATCCTCATCCGGCGTTTCAAAATTAATATTTGCCCCAATGAAGTTATTCTTCATCATAAGTATAGAATATATCACTTCACTTGCACCCGCCATCCACATTTCATGTCCGGTTTGTGATTTAGTAGAAGTTACGGGAGGCATATGGTCACCAAAAACTTTGAAAATAGCTTTTGCCTCATTTTGGTCACCCACAAGTGTACTTGTAGCGTGAGCATTTATGTATCCTATCTCATTCTTCTGAATATTGGAACGCCTGATTGCCATCTCAAGAGAACGAACAGGACCATCTACATTGGGAACCGAGATATGGTCTCCGTTAGATGAAAAACCGTATCCCAAAACCTCCGCAATTATTGGAGCTCCGCGTTTTACGGCCGTTTCATAATCCTCAAGGATGACAGTTGCAGCTCCGCCTGAAGGGACTAATCCGTCGCGATTTTTATCAAAAGGACGGCTTGCCTTATCCGGCTCACTCTCTCTTTTTGAAAATGCGCTAATGCCGTCAAAACTGCAAACCGAATATGGATTCACCTCTTGCGCCCCTCCGCAAACGACCATATTCTGCAATCCGTCTCCAATTAACAAAGAGCCCAAACCTATTGCATGTGAGCCGCTTGCGCAAGCACCGGAAACCGTAAGATTCATCCCTTTAAACTTGAAAATACAAGAGAGATTCATTGTGACAGTGGAATTCATAGACTTAAAAATTCCGCCGCTTCCGATTCTTGTTGTATCTTTATGCTTCCGCATAGTATCCACGCTTGTAATTACCGGTTCCGCACTAGAATCATTCCCGTATAAAAGGCCTACCTCATGCGTATCCAAATAATCTTTCTCAATCTTTGCAGATTTAAGAGCATCTGCTGTAGCACAATATGCATAAAGCGCCTCTTCAGGCATGTAAACCCTCTGGTTGCGGCTCAAAACTCCCTTAAGATTAGGGATTTCCAAGTGCCCGGTAAGCGCGGACAAAAAGCCCATCTCTTTACGTACGGGGTCAAAAATTATCCCGGATTTTCCATTGTACAAAGAATCCCTTACCTCATCAAGCGTCTTGCCAAGGCAGGAATAAATTCCCATTCCGGTTATTACAACTCTTCTTTTCATTTTTACTTTAACGCACTCCACAAATCATTCCCAAGTTCATTCCTCAAGTTTTTTGCGGCGCGCAATTTAGCACTTTTCCTGTTTTTATAAAAACGATATTCTCCTTTTAGACCAAAAATATAGACCCTATAGTACCATGCAAAGAGAGCAAAGAATGGAAGCAGGCACACATAAATTATTGCCATCACGACGGTGAACACTTTCCAAGCCAGTAAAAATGAAATCAAATAGAAAAACGGGATGGTTATTATTGCGCTGAATCCCAGAAAAAAAGATCCTTTTAACATTTGGTCATTCATTCTTTTTGCAAAAAGTGTTGGAATAATATAAATGAAGTATGCCGGCCATAAAGTAAAAATCCAAAACGGAAACAAAATCGCAAGAACAACACAACGTGCTATGAAATCGAATTTTATGGAATCAATTCCAAAAATTTTATTGTCATCTTTTAGAGACATTTTTGTTAAAGTCTTAAAGGAAATTTTCTCCTCCTGCAAAACTTTATTAAGTTCACGAGCCTTTGCAAAAATATTCTCCTTTGTGCTTGATGATGCCCCGCATTCTAAAACTGATGCTGAAGCATTTTCTCCCTTTACACCAATCGGCAAAGTCTCAAGCGCCTCTACCATCTGTTTATCCACCAGCAGTTTATCCGGAAGCTCCGCATAAGCCATAGAGTGTTTACGCGCATAATCATCACCATAATTTGTCCGTAGAAAATCTATTGCATCATAATTTTCCAGGTCCGTTATATTTAGCATTATCCCTTTGATTTGTGCTCTAACAAGCTCATTAACTTTCTTTTGTGCAGTGCACGGTTTAGCCTTATACAGTTCATAATAAGGTTTTAGGGAGATTGGTGTTCCAAACTTAATGAGCATGTCTCCCTGTATAGGGTAGTATCTTGAATAGTGGTTAGCGCACGGTAAAATAAATACGTCTTCCAGAAAATCTTTCTTCTTTGCAGCGTTGAAAGCCATTGTGATATAACCGCTTGAAAAGTCTCCAAGCCAGCGTTTATTCTGGTGTCTCACCTCAGGAAACAGCATAATCGCCTCTCCGCCGGCAACAAGATTTTCACACTCCTCAAATACATCTTTATTCTCATCAGCCGTTTCAGCCCCCTCATAATTAGCACTATTAATAAACAGCACTCCAAAATAACGCATAAAAGAGGAGAGATATTTATTCACTTTAAAAATATCCGACCCTGTAATAAAATGAATTTTCCTATTTGCATCTGTAAATGAAAGAAGGACTGCGATTGCATCCACCAAACAGTTTTGATGATTCTCAGCTATTATCAGAGGTGTCCCCTTACAAGGGATATTTTTGGTGTTCATGTAATATACACGTCTGAACATCAAATTATTGAAAGTAAAGCCAATAATCCACCTTATAGCTCTGTAAAAAAATCCTGTTTTTTTAATCACTTCTTCCATTACATATCGTGATTACTACCTGCATTTATTGTCTTTGTTAATGCTCTTTTTCTCAATGTTTTTATATGTTAACACTTTGGCTCGGCACCTTTATCTTTGTCCATTAAGCCCTCACTACTCCTCGTTGATCCACCGCTCAATGTCAAAAGTATCATTGAAAAAGAGTTCGGTCATCTGATTTACAATATCATGCCCGCAAGCGCTATTTGCAAAATATACAAACGTCTTTTTTTCTTTTGGAATGATAATGAACAGCGCTTTTGAATTCCCGTTATCTCCCCAATGCCAAAGAATTGTACCATGCCGCAGAGTCCTTTCCGTTCCAATTCCAAGACCCCATGCTATAGTACCCTTTTTGTCTATCTCCCTGATTTTTGGCGGATACTGAGTTGCAAGACCGCTGCATGGCGTAATCATCATTTTTAAAGTCTTTCTTTTTAAGCCTGTTCCATTCAACAGCACTCTCAGAAAATTTGAATAATCATGTGCGTTGGTCAATAATGTATATGCAACATTTTGCCTTGGAAATTTTCTAACCCCGCGGTTCTCACTCTCCCTGTTAAATGACGCAACTGCCATAGTATCATATTGCGGCAGCCATCCATAAGAGGTATTAGGCATATCAAATTTGTCAAACACCTCTTCTTTTGCAATCTCCTGAATTGACTTTCCTTTTATTTTCTCGACGGCTCTTTGCAGGAATGCATATCCCTCTCCGGAGTAATCAAAAATTGAATCCACAGGAAAAATAAAATGAATTCTGCTAGCCGGCCATTCATCGGAAGATGGAGACTCCGCCCACTCTTCCAGCCCGGTACGATGCATCAAAACTAACCTGGCAGTAAGCTTCTTGGCCTTATCATTGTCAATAAAGCGGTCTATGTCGGTATAGTTATACAGCGGCTTGTCCAAGTCAATTTCTCCTCGGTCATACATCCTCAACACCACATATGCAAAAATCACTTTGCTCAAAGACGCCGCCTGAAAAACGGGAGTACTGCCGCCCGGTTTTGTTGCGCTCATATTCCCTACAACGCCGCTTTTGCTTACAAGCGGACGCCCGGACCTGCCATACTTTACATAAGAATAATTAATCAGCGGAATTTTTGCCTGTTCCCTGATTTGATTAACTCTCTCATTTAAATTGAAAGTGTTATCAACATTACTAATATTACCGTTGGTATCTTGCGCCCCAAGCAAAGCGGGCGCAAACAGCAATGCTGCAAGTATCATAATTATTGGCTTTTTCATACGTGCTGCAAATTTACGAAAAAGATGTCACTACTTTAGGACTTTTCTAGAACGCATGCCATGTTGCGCAATGGGTCCTATCAAAAAAGCGTTTGCAATAATTTGCAAACGCTTTTTTCAATTCGAGTGGACCCAGTAGGACTTGAACCTACGACCCCCTGATTATGAGTCAGGTGCTGCTAACCAACTGAGCTATGAGTCCATATCCAACGGCTAAGATGTTTTACTTTAGCGGGGACACTCTGCCACCGGAAAATAATCATCATCACCGTATATGTTCATAACCGTCGAGAGCTTTAATGCTGTCTCGGTTATATTCTGTTATCAGACTTTTATCTCAACCTCTACGCCGCTTGGAAGTTCCAGCTTCATAAGAGCATCAACTGTCTTGGATGAAGAACTGTAAATATCCAGCAGACGGCAGAAAGAGTTTAGCTCAAACTGCTCACGTGCCTTTTTGTTAACAAAGGTTGAGCGATTTACGGTAAAAATCTTCTTGTTAACCGGCATCGGAATCGGACCGCTGACGATTGCGCCTGTAGCCTTTACTGTCTCTACAATCTTGGCTGCAGATTTATCTACCAGCGCATGATCAAAAGACTTAAGCTTAATTCTTATTTTTTGGCTCATTGTATTTATTAATTTTTAATCTCTTTTTATCACGACAGCCTTTTATATTCACTATCGTTCAATTAGTTATTCATCTTCGCCAATCGGTTTATTACCAGACTTCTCAATAATCTCTTTTGCAAGATTAGCAGGCAGTTCTGCGTAATGAGAAAATTCCATAGTACTTGTTGCACGTCCGGAAGACAACGTCCTTAAGACTGTTACATAACCAAACTGCTCGGAAAGCGGAACCATCGCCTTGATAATTCTTGCTCCTCCCCTGGAGTCCATATTTGTAATTTGTCCGCGGCGCTTGTTAAGGTCTCCTATTACATCACCCATGTACTCCTCTGGTGTTACAACTTCAAGAGCCATAACGGGTTCCATAATTACCGGAGCTGCTTTTGCCGCCGCTTTGCGGAATGCCTGCCTTGCGCAGATTTCAAATGACAACTGGTCAGAATCTACCGGATGGTAGGAACCGTCCTTTAGAGCAACTTTCATAGAAGTAACTTCATAACCGGCAAGAACGCCATTCTGCATTGCAGCCTTAAAGCCCTTTTCTACTGCAGGAATATATTCTCTCGGAATATTTCCTCCTTTAACTTCATCAACAAACTGAAGTCCCGTAACTCCCTCATCGGCAGGCCCGAGTTCAAATATAATGTCTGCAAATTTACCGCGGCCGCCCGTCTGTTTCTTAAACAACTCTCTGTGCTGAACGGTCTGACGCAATGCCTCTTTATAGTTAACTTGAGGAGCACCCTGATTAATTTCTACACCAAATTCTCTCTTTAACCTGTCAATCAAAATTTCCAGATGAAGCTCTCCCATTCCGCTGATAATAGTCTGACCTGTATCGGCATCAGACTTAACCGTGAATGTCGGGTCTTCCTCTGCAAGCTTGCCAAGAGCGATTCCAAGCTTATCCAAATCTGCCTGAGTTTTAGGCTCTACGGCAAGTCCGATAACAGGAGTCGGGAATTTCATTGACTCAAGAACTATTGGGTGACTCTCATCACAAATTGTATCTCCTGTTCTCAAATCTTTGAAACCGACTGCAGCACAGATATCTCCCGCCTCAACAAAATCTATAGGATTCTGCTTGTTGGAGTGCATCTGGTACAATCTTGCAACTCTCTCTTTCTTATCGCTTCTTGTATTAAGAACGTAAGAGCCTGAATCCAGTTTGCCTGAATAAGCCCTCAAATATGCTAATCTTCCTACAAAAGGATCTGTCGCGATTTTGAAAACAAGTCCGCAGAAAGGCTCTGAAACTGAAGGTTTTCTCTCATCTTCTTCTTCCGTCTTTGGATTGATTCCTTTTACATTGCCTCTATCCAAAGGACTTGGCAGATATCTCACGACAGCGTCCAGAAGGAACTGCACGCCCTTATTTTTAAATGAAGAACCGCAGCACATTGGAACAATGTCCATGCTAATGGTACCTTTTCTTATTGCTGCTATAACCTCTTCATCTGTAATAGATTCAGGATTGTCAAAATATTTCTGCATTAAGGCGTCGTCAAATTCAGCGGCAGACTCTATCATAGCAGCCCTCCACTTCTTTGCCTCTTCTACCAAATTTGCAGGAACTTCTTTCTCTTCATAATTAACAAGTTCCTTGCCCTCTGAATCATAGTAGATTGCCTTCATACTAAGGATATCCACTATGCCTTCAAATTTGTCCTCTGCACCTATCGGGATGCAAATTGGAACCGGCCTGGCTCCAAGCTTCTTCTTGATGTCCTCCACTACTGCAAAAAAGTCTGCACCAACACGGTCCATCTTGTTTACATAAGCAATCTTTGGAACACCATATTTATCTGCCTGTCTCCAAACTGTTTCTGACTGAGGCTGAACTCTTCCGACTGCGCAGAAGGTTGCAACTGTTCCGTCCAGCACACGCAAAGAACGCTCTACCTCTGCGGTAAAATCTACGTGCCCCGGGGTGTCAATCAGGTTAATTTGAAACTGTTCTCCGTTGTAATGCCAAAATGCCGTAGTAGCTGCAGAAGTGATAGTAATACCTCGCTCCTGCTCTTCTACCATCCAATCCATTGTGGCTGCTCCATCATGCACCTCACCGATCTTGTGAGTCTTACCCGTATAGTACAGTATCCTCTCAGAAGTAGTTGTTTTTCCGGCATCTATGTGCGCCATGATGCCGATGTTTCTGGTATATTTTAAATCTCTTGCCATCTAACTAAACTCTCCTAAGAACTAAAAACGAAAGTGAGCGAATGCCTTGTTGGCCTCTGCCATCTTGTGCATATCCTCTTTCTTTTTGAAGGCGCCGCCTTCACTGTTATATGCTGCCATTATCTCCGCCGCTAATTTTTCAGCCATTGAGTGGCCCGGTCTTTTTCTAGCAAAAAGAATCAAGTTCTTCATACTGATAGAAATCTTTCTCTCCGGACGCACCTCTGTAGGTACTTGAAAGTTAGCTCCTCCAACTCTGCGGCTTTTAACCTCAATCTGTGGAGTTACATTTTCCAATGCTTTCTTCCAAATCTCTACCGGAGCCTTGCCAGAATCTTTCATCTTCTCGCCGATCATGTCCATTGAATCGTAAAAAATAGCGTAAGCGATACTCTTCTTCCCCTGCAACATAAGATTGTTCACGAACCTGGTTACCAGTGCATCGTGAAATTTTGGATCAGGAAGTAGAATCCTCTTTTTAGGCTTTGTTTTTCTCATTTCTTTGAAATTTTAAAACATTAATGACTTACTTCTTAGCTTTAGCGGCCTTTGGTCTCTTTGCTCCGTATAGTGAACGTCCTTGTTTACGTCCATCTACGCCTGCTGTGTCCAATGCCCCTCTAAGAATGTGATAACGTACTCCGGGAAGATCTTTGACACGGCCTCCTCTTACAAGAACAATACTGTGCTCCTGCAAGTTATGGCCTTCTCCCGGGATATAGGCATTCACCTCTTTTTGATTTGTCAGCCTTACACGTGCAACTTTTCTCATTGCAGAGTTAGGCTTCTTAGGAGTTGTAGTGTAAACACGCACACAAACCCCACGTTTTTGAGGACTAGAATCGAGCGCGCGAGATTTAGATTTGGTTACGATTCTCTTGCGCCCATTCCTTACTAACTGTTGAATTGTTGGCATAAATTATTGTTAATCTTTACTTTATGTAATTTCCCGCCCTTAAAAGCGGGTTGCAAAGATAACAATATTTTTGTTTTCTGCAAAACAAGAGGCGGAAAAAGAGCGCTTTGCAACTGTCGAGATATGTAAAAAAACACTCTTCAGCGGCAGTGAAAGGTTAACAAACGCATACATTTACGCAAAAATTTCCGCAAGCATGCAGCGGGCGCTGCCGCCTCCGGCCGTCTCAATGGTATTAATATCCGGTGTCACAATTGTGACATCCTCTCCCAGTTTCTTAATCTGTTCCGTAGTCAAAGCAGCCTTTGCGGTTACAGACATCACAAGAAGTTTTTTGCAGGAACCGTCGAGATTCTTATCTGTTGCCTTGCCTGAATGCAGTTCAAGCATATTGCCGGCAAACTGTCCCATCTGCTCAAAAGAAATCTCAACTATCTCTTTCCCGTTCTCCTCCAGCAACTCTATAAGCCTCTCACGTTCAGATAAATCGGTGATTGAATCCAAACAAACAATTGCAAATCGGGAGCCGATGCTCATCATAACATTAGTATGATAGATTGGCGTGCCGTTCTCATCTGCAGCATTAAACAAGAAATAATCATAATTCAGTCTCTCCGCAAATTTTTCCAGCACATCCTCATTAGTGCGCGGAGACTTGCAGCAAAATGCAAGTCTGTGCTCCCTGTCAAGAACCATTGAACCGGTCCCCTCCAAAAATTTGTTTTGCTTCTCAAATCCTGTAAGATCCACCACTTTATCACATTTTAATCCCGACAGTTTTTGCATCAGTTTCTTCCTCTCCTCTCTGCGGTTTGGGGCAAACATGGGGTACAGCACCAGAGTACTTTCTGTTGTACCACCCTCACCACAATGCACGGAGAAACAGTTATTTGGAAAGATGGAATCTGGAGTGAAAGGCTGCGGCGTATCATCCGCAACAATCACATTAACACCGGTATCCTGCAGCAGTTTGACATATGCGTCAAACTCTTTAAGAGCCTGTCGTTGAACTTTTTGAGCAGCCTCTTTATTTGCGGTTGTATTTTGCTGAAAGGCGTTATTTGCCGCCGTTTGCTCATTAAAAGCAAAACACACCGGCCTAACCATCAATACTTTATTTGTGGTCTGCATAAAAATTTATTTCTATTGATTTCACAAGACACTTACATACAGCAAATTACGCCAAACAGTTATCCTCAAGAACCTACTCCAAAGACTTTATGGACTTTGCAATAATCTTAACAGCCTGTTTAATCTGAGCCTCAGTGATTACCAACGGAGGAGCAAATCTTATGATGTGTCTGTGAGTGGGTTTTGCAAGAAGACCATTCTTCATCATCTCCAGACAAACATCCCAAGCCTCTTTACCGTTATGAGGTTTTATAACCACGGCATTCAAAAGACCGCGGCCTCTGATCTCTGAAATATAGGGAGATTTAATTTTTGCAATTTCCGCACGGAATACTTTTCCAAGTTTTTCAGATTTTTCCGTAAGATGTTCATCCTTAACAAATTTCAAGGCTTCAACGGCAACGCGGGCAGCAAGTGTGAAACCGCCGAATGTTGAACCGTGTTCGCCCGGAGCTATGTTTAACATGATGTCGTCGTCTGCAAGACAAGCGGACACTGGAAGTACGCCGCCGCCAAGAGCCTTGCCCAAAATAACCATATCGGGACGGACATTATCCCACTGGCTGCAAAGCATTCTTCCTGTTCTTGCAATACCGGTCTGAACCTCATCTGCAATAAAAAGAACATTGTGCTTGTGACAAAGGTCATAGCATTTCTTTAGATATCCGTCGTCCGGAACCATAATGCCGGCCTCACCCTGGATCGGTTCAACAATAAATGCACAGGTTTCTTTTCCGTATTTGTCCAGAGTTTTCTCCAAAGCCTTTGTGTCATTGTAAGGTATCTGAATAAATCCGGGAGTAAGAGGGCCGTAATTTGAGTAAGATGAAGGATCGTCGCTCATTGTAATTACTGTGATTGTACGTCCGTGGAAGTTTCCTTTACAGCAAATGATTTTAATTTTATTGTTGGGAATTCCTTTCTTCACATTGCCCCATCTTCTTGCAAGTTTAAGAGCCGTCTCAACTCCTTCTGCTCCTGAGTTCATCGGAAGAACTCTGTCATATCCAAAATAATCATGAATATACTTTTCATAATCGCAAAGACACGTGTTGTAGAATGCTCTGGAAGTCAAGCACAATTTATGAGCCTGGTCACACAGGGCCTTTACAATTTTAGGATTGCAATGTCCTTGGTTAATAGCGGAATATGAAGACAGGAAATCAAAATATTTTTTACCGTTGACATCCCATACAAATGCTCCTTTGCCTTTTTCAAGGACAACGGGAAGCGGATGATAATTTTTAGCACCGTATTTGGACTCCATGTCCATATAGTGTTTTTCTTTTGCCGTGAATTTCATAATCATGTTATTTTTAAGTAGTTCCTTTTTAATTGCTTACAAATTTATGAAAAATTCCGCACAATAAACGCGAATATGAATAAGCTGCGCGGCTTGCGCCGCTATGCTTCTAAATTGCCATGAATATTAGAATCTGTGCGGTAAGAACTCGCAGGAACATAGTCAGCGGATATACGGTGGCATAACCAACTGCAGGATAGCTGTTTCCGGCAATCTCTCCCGAGAATGCAAGCGCAGGTGGATCTGTTGTACTTCCGGCAATCATACCAATTAACGTCAAGTAATTTGTCTTTGTAATAAGTCGTGCAAGGATTCCAACAATCAACAGGGGAATTAATGTTATTATAACTCCGTAACCTATAAGCATATATCCTTGATGATTTACAAGAGTATCCACAAATTTTTCTCCGGCCCCAATTCCGACTGCTGCAAGGAAAAGACAAATACCAACCTCTCTCAACATAAGATTTGCGCTCTCCGTTGTATATGTGGGAAAATGTATTTTGTTGCCAAAGTGACCTATCAAAATAGCTATAATAAGCGGACCTCCTGCAAGTCCAAGCTTCACAGGCTGAGGCATTCCCGGAAATTTAAACGGAAGACTCCCAAGCAAAACTCCAAGCGCAATCCCCAAGAAAATGGCTGCCACATTCGGCTGCCAAAGTTTCTTTAATGAATTTCCCATAACCTCGCTCATCTGCTTGATTCCGCTCTCGCTCCCGACAGTTACTAATGTATCACCAACTTGAAGCGCGATATTGGGAGTTGCAACAATATCAACTCCCGAACGGAGAATTCTTGTAACATTCACGCCATAGGCTGTACGCAAATTCAGCTGACCTATTGTGCGGCCGTTAATGGAGGCTTTTGTAACCATTACCCTTTTAGATATCAGACTCTTATCCATACTTTCCCACTCTTTGATATCCATGTTTACAATCTTACCCATTGAGGTCGCTATTTCATCAACTTCAGAATCCGCAGCAACTATCAACATCATGTCGCCGGCATTCAGAACCGTAGAAGGAGATGCTAAGACAACCGTGCCGTTTGGCCTGCACAATCTGGTAACAACAAATTGCTTTTGGTTTATTGAATGCAGTTGCCCTATTGTCTTTCCGTTAACCAAATTGCCGTTAATTAAGCTGTCTGATACCTCAACGGTCACAGTTCTCGGAGCCGTCATCTTTGCAGAAGAGCCGGACTCAAGTTTCTCTGTCTCTTTATCAATTTTAACTTTAAAGACGGACTTAAGAATCAGCATGGAGAATATGATTCCAAGCACTCCAAGAGGATATGCCATGGCATATCCTATCGCGAGTGAAGGATCGACCGTCCCCGTTGCATCGGCAATTGTCTGCTGTGCCGCACCAAGTCCCGGGGTATTTGTAACCGCTCCGTAAAGAACGCCGGTCATAGTAATTAGGGAAGTACCTGTTATTCTGTGAATTGCATAGGCGCAAACACAGCTGAGCAGTACTATTAGAGTTGCCCATCCGTTAAGGGCAAGACCTCCTTTTTTAAATGATGATACAAAGTTGGGGCCCACGGAAAGACCAACGGAATAGACAAAAAGTATCAGTCCAAAATCCTTTACAAATCCCAAAGTAACGGGCTCTATTCTCATCCCAAAATGAGAGACAATAATTCCGACAAAAAGCACCCATGTTACACCAAGAGAAATTCCCCCAACTTTAACTTTTCCAAGTAAAACGCCAAGAGTTATTACAATAGAGAGTACTATCACGGCATGTGCAACTCCCTGATTCATAAATAACTGTCCAAACCATCCCAGTACCATAACTTTTAAATATTTATTTCTTCTTTTTTCCCGACAGTTTTGCCACAGGTTTGGCGGAATTGCCCGTAACACCCATCTCTTTTAGCAAGGTATCGGCATGAGCATACTTATCCAAAAACCACAAAACATATCTAATATCCAGATTTACGCAGCGGCAATATTTATTGTTAAAGAAAAATTCATCTGCAATGCCGTCTCTGTTTCCGTCAAATGCAAGACCTATGAGTTCGCCATTGGCATTCATTACCGGACTGCCTGAATTTCCGCCTGTTATATCACATGTAGAAATAAAATCAACGGGAATTGTGTTGCCGCTCATTGTACTTGTCCATTGTCCAAAATTTTTATTTTTGATTAAGCTGTACACGGCCGGATACATATTAAAATCATAATTTGTTGTATCTCTCTTTTGTTCTATTCCGGCTGCCGTGGACTGCCATGAATAATAAACGCCGTCTGCCGGAGCAATGGATGCTACATTACCGAAAGTTATTCTCATTGTGGAATTTGCATCCGGAGCCTGAGCAACACCCTTATCTTTAAGCATCATATAAGTTGCACCAATATATGCTCTGTTGAGGGTTGTCGGATTGAGCTTTTCGGCAGCCAGGGTTTTGTTTGCTTCCTTTCCCAACTCTGTTGAATTCACAAAACTTTCGAATACTGCAAAAGGCTCATTTTTAACTTTTTCCATTGTTATGCCGCTTGCAAAGAATTTGATTGTTTTAGCACTGTCGCTGAAAATGCTGTTGGCATACATTTCTTTGATTTTGTTCTCCAGGTTGTCTTTGTTGTCGTCCAGAAATTTCCTCAGCTCATTGCTCATATACTTGCGGTCCACATGCTCATCTATATATTTTAGCATTGCACATGTAATTTCCTGTTCTACAGCAGGATCCGTTTCCCGTTCCTGCCTTAACGTTGTATTTAAAATTCCACGTACATCATTATCTGAAGTGTCTTCCGCTGTAAGTTGTTTCTTCTCCATTTTCTTTACAATTGTTGCCAATCTTGTAGAGTAAGTAACTGGAGCACAGCCTCTTACAAGAGCTTCCATTAACATTTGTCTGTTCCTGCTTATATCTTTTACAGATGAATAAGTTTTTTGCAATCCATCAAGAACATTACCATAATCCTTAACTCTTTGAGGGTCTGCATTTATCCACTGCTTAAGTTTTGCCTCTCTAACTTTAATTGTATCAATAGTTCCCTGTTTTCCAATACAGATGTTCTGCCATTTTGCATAATCACAATAGTTGCTAATTTCAAAGTACTCATTTGAATATTTTAATCTTAACAGCGGGTCCTTGTCCATGAATTTTTTGATGACATCAAGTTTAGTTCTTCTAATTACGTATGTAATAGGATTTTCAACAGCATAATGATATTCCAGTTCCGGAGAGGATACATATCTGTTTGTGCGGCCCGGGTAACCCATGACCATTGTATAGTCCCCTTCTTTAACTCCTGCCGCTGAAACTTTCAGGTATGCAGCGGTTTTCATTGGAACATTGTTAGGACTATATTCTGCCGGTGAACCATCGGGAGCTGTATAAATTCTATACATTGCAAAGTCACATTTGTGCTGAGGCCAACCCCAATTGTCCGCGTCATTGCCAAATGCGGCAACTGTAACCGGAGGCGCGCCAACAAATCTGACATCTCCATAAGTCTGACTGATATATAAATAGTATTTCTGACCCGCCCATTCCGACTGCAAATCAAAATCATATTTTTTAGCCTCTTCATCTTTCCCCAACTTGGCAAGAAGTCTGCGCTGAACTTTTGTAAGATAGCGGAAACCTCTGCCGCCGTGGCAATCCATGCTGTCAACTATTGCCCTGCATTCATCCGTCACATCCAGAACAGTGCAAAGAAATGTTATGGTCTTCCCTTTGATTGGCATTTCATCTGAACGCTTCAGAGCCCAATATCCGTTCTCAAGATAATTATGTTCCGGAGTTGAAAGTGCGTGAATATCAGAGTATGCGCAGTGGTGGTTTGTAATCATCAGACCATCAGGAGAAATAATACTGCCGCTGCACTCACCCCCGTTAAGAGCAACAACGGCATCTTTTAAAGATGTGCCGCGTTTGTAAATACCGGGCTGTTGATATTTTGCATCTGAATATATTTGAGCAGGGGTTATCTTAATACCTGCTTTTCTCATCAATCCATAAAGCTGGGGATTAATGTCATTGACCAGCCACATTCCACCGTCGGCGCGAGCGGCGGTGCAAAAACCTAACACACAAAGTGTTATAAGAATTAGAGTCTTACGCATTTTATATAATTTAAAATTGTCCGCCAAAATTAACAATAAAAAAAGCGGTCGGCAAATTACCGACCGCTTAAATATTATCAAAGCAACTTCTCAGAAACTCAACCCGACAGTTGCACTTAACATCTGGGAATATTTTCCCGGAGCATAAATAATGTTTTTGCCCTGTAATCTGGTATAGGAAACGTCTGCATACAAATTCCCCTTAAGTTTACCGCCCAGGAATGCAGTGTATCTTAAACCAAAATTATACAAACCTTTTGGCTGTGTATAATATTCATATTCTCTGAAAAGCAATGAATAGTTTGGTTTAGGCTCTCCCGTTGCTACAGTCATGGTAAAGTTTGGATCTGCGTGTTTTTCAAGCGCATAACCCCATCCGTTGCTCCACTTTGCTCCCGCATAAACATCAAACATCCATTTCTCAAATAAGAAATTTTTTCTTGCCTTTACATAGAAATCATTATAAGTGATTTTCTGTGTGTAATAGTAGGGAAGAACAAATGAACTGTTGGAACGGTCTGTATAGTGTTCATATCCGAAATTGACATCAACTGAGGGGTTTAATTCTCTGCCGGCACCTTTTCCAAACGTCATTCTATAGTCCAAATTCCAATCAAAACTTCTCTTTGCAAATACTTGAACTTCACCATAGTAAGTAACCGTAGTAATACCGCTTACTATCTGACTGGTAAATATTTGGTCATTGTTTTTAATCTTATTATACGCACTCTTAAATGTCAGGTAATCCACAAAATTTCCATTGTCATAACTCAGCTTTCCGGTATAGGAAAAATTATTTCCATTCTCTTTAGAGTATAGGTGACGTGCACCCTCTCCTGTCTGACCGCGCCTGTTGTAAAAAGAAATCTCATTGTAGAAGCGCCATTTGCCACCGGCATTATCGTCAAACTTGAATTCAACTTGACCGCTCTCTCCGTTATATTTGCTAATAAAATACTGATTGTCCATATACAAAGTCTCTGTGTCCCATGCATCATGCAAACCAAAGAACAAGCCTTTAAACCAATATCCGGTATAAACCACATTGTTATCTGATACTTTGGAATATTTTACCTGTTCGTTATACTTCCTATAAAAATAGCTTGCTCCAACATCAACAAAATCAGATGTATATTTTGCTCCAAAATTTAAATCCATAAAAGCGTAGGTTGTATAGTGACGCAGGTCTCTCATCTTTGACAAGTTTGAGGTCTCATATTTTACATTCGCACCAAGAACAAGCCATTTTGTTGCATTAAAAGCAAAGCCTCCTGCAAGTTTATAATACTCCTGTCTTTTTGATGTCGGTACCGTATCTGCAATAAAGTTTGTCAATCTCTCCGGATCAATCACTCCGCTGTAAGTCATATTATTGCCTCTAAAGTTGTTATATTCCAGCATACCGTGCATTGCAACCTTTTTAACTCTTGCGTAAGATTCAGTCTTCAATCCGAATATATTACTATTATCTGACTCATAGTATTTTACAAACTTGCCGCTGTTGTAATTAAAATAGGAGCTGACATAAGAGAGTTCTTTATTATTCGCGATGGGAATATTTACAAGTCCGGCCGCGTTTAGGCCGGTAACCCATGCACTTTTCAAAGGAACTATCTCAAACTTTGACGTTTGCTTAAAAGTAACAAGAGAGTCATCCTGTTGTTTTTTGAAGTACTCTGCATTCCTGCTGTTCTGTGCCTCAACACCTGTTGTAAAGCAGCATATAAATAGGACAGCTGATGCAATAAAACCAAATAAGTTTTTTATCTTTTTCATTTCAGCTCCTCCTTATTGCTCATCTTTTAATAGTTGGTGATCGCTTACTGCAAAATCCGCCAACGAGTTATTTGTATCCTGCAGAATTGTTCTGCCGGCTTTTGCTGTAGCCGCTTCATCTACAATTCTATAAATACTATGGCCTACATACATATTGGAAGCTGTCGGGAACAAAACATAAGACGCATCAACGGATGCCGGTAATCTCTTATATTCCGTTGTAGACCTCATTACCTCCACTGCATCAAGCACAAATGATGATGGCACCATAATATATTCAAATGCAGAAGAAGATCCCGGCTTGCGGCTTCTGTTATTAGGGTCATTTATGAATTCTTGCGCCGTGTATCCTTGTATCTTGAATATCAGAGCAGTCGGAGAACTCAAAGAGAAAGCGTAGGCAGTAGAAGTTCCCTGTTTCCACAATAAATCCAGCCAATGTCCGTCCAAATTTGAGGAAGGTGTTGGATGATAAGTCTTGTTAGTATATCTGGAATTATAGCAGACAAAATAGTCGGATTTGCTCAAATCCACAGAACTAGGATTAACCAACGTATGATTGATTGCACCCCTTATCACAAGTACAGCATACTTGCCCGGCTGAACAGGGAAAGACGTTCCCGTCCCGGGCCATTGCCATACCGCCTCTGTTATTGGAATTGTATCTCTAATAACCTTCTGTCCGTTGGCATCTGTATATGACCAAACGCTTGGAGATGAAAGTGAGTTATAAGCGTCTGCGCATCCAAAACAAAGACTATCCAAGTATGCTACCTGATCACTATTATTAAAAACCGTCATATATGCATCTGCATAATATGACTTACTGGTGCTTGGATTATAGCATCCCGCAAAGTATACTTCTTTGATGACCAGCTGGCTGGAATAGGACAGAACCAAACCTACATTAAGATTTATCTCACCGGCAGTAGTGTCTTGCAGTTTGACTGCGTCAATACTTTTGTTAAACAGAGGAATAGTGCCGGACTCGGAAACTCCTTTATCAGATACAGATACCCTGTAAAAACCGTATTGTAAATTTGCGGAGCATGCTCCGTTTGCGTCTGTTGTAAGGTCGTACTCCACTCCTGTAGATGGGTTGATAACTTTAACAGTCACTCCGGCTCTAACAAGAGAGGTGTATTTATCGGGATAAACTAACTGGATGTTTAACTTCTTTGTTCCTGAAGTGTAAGCGCTGTCATCCGTTTTGTCAAGCTGTTTTGAGCAAGAGCAAAACAGCATCAAACCTATCGAGATTAAAAATAATATCTTTTTCATATTCATTTCTTTATAAGCCTCTTTAGTCCTATTTAAAATTTAAGTCTTAAAGTTGCGCCGTAGGTAAAGTTGGCTGTTTTCATTGAATACATCCCAGTAGCCCAGTATTTTATCTTATGCATGCTGCGCGTGCAATTATTGGCAAAGAAAGAAATAGATGCAATCTTGCCTATTTCCTTTGTGATACTGATATTTGCACTAAAGTACGGACCGTTGCCGTCCGTAACGTACGTCACTTTGCTACCAGAACCACTTATTAAAGAGGCATATACAGGATCCGCGGCCTCTTTTGAGGTAAACGGTTTTACGGTCCCGTCAAGAGTTTTGTAAGCAACCGGCCAGGCTCCGGTGGCATATTGTTTCTGATTATAAACGGAACCGGAAACTTTATTGCCGCTGTCATCTACAAGATAAGCCCACTCTTTGCCGTTATAATACGTTAAATTTTTGTCTCTTGCATAGAATTGTGCCTCAATCCTAGTAGAAATCGTCAAACGCACTTCAGGAATATGAGTTACAAATGTAACATTGGCATTAATATTATCCTTTTTGCTTCCATTATACGTCTTGACCCTGTCCATGTCTCCCAAATAATAAGCAACAAACTGATATGAACGCCCCTGGGAACCTAATGTGGAGTGAGAAAGACCGGCTGCATAATACTCTGTAAGTCTTGTATCCAGATTTTTAGTGTGGCCATATCTTGCATCCGCAATAACAGATGTTCTTAAAACCTTAATCGTTCCAAAATCGATTGTCAACTCAACACCCTGAGTAGTAATTGGTTGCAAGTTATTGGCAGTAGTGTTGCCTACAAATGTCGTGTCAAGAACAGCCTTGGGAAGTAGCGTCTCACCGGCAGTCGGATTGTCAAGATCCTTAACAAAAACATCACCGGTAGATTTATCAATTCTGAAACTAGGATTTGAAGGAACAGATGTTTGCTCGTTAGTCTTTACATAAGCATAAGGAACATAATCGGTAGTATTAGTGTATGTGTTTTTTGCCTTATTGTTAAAGTAAATGGCAGACACTTTTACCCCGCCAAGATTAACATCAAAACCCAATTCTATATTTCTGTTCTTAGCCCACTTTAGATCTTTATTCTCCTGATTCTTATAAACTTGCGTATTAACAGCATAAAAATAATCACTTGTGTTATAATTTTTGGAATACACAAGAATGTCGCGATAGTTATTAAGAGGATACAGAATACCAAGTGATGGAAGTTTTGTAAGTTGACCCCATGCGCCTCTCAATGTGAAAGCTCTCAAGAAACCGTTTCTCTTCTCTCTCATCAGGCTCCATTTTAAATTAAAACGCGGAGAGAGAGCGGAAGGATTGTTGTACTGCATGTTTCTAAGGTGTTGTCTCTCCGCTCTTAAGCCGGCAACAGCGGTAACCATTGTAGAGCCAAAAGGAATAGAGGCCACATCCTCCAAATATGCCGAATATGTATTGAGCGCAGGAATGTCTTTGTAAGATCTGTCTCTATATGAAGAGTTTTTGGAAACCCCGGGGTAAGAAATATTTGTAGAACTGTTTGTTGCCAAATATGTAATTCCGTTACCCACATTCTGAGAATTAGTCCAGTCAACACCCGCTTTCATATTATTATTTACTTTCCCAAATTTTCTGTTCCACGTTGCCTTAAGACTAAGAGCTGCATCAAAAGGTTTGCTGGCTTCTGTTGTCAAATAGTAGTAATTAATAGGCAGATAGGCGGTTTCATAGTATCCGTTTTCTAAAGACTGATAACCCGGAGTTACTGTTGAATTGGCATAAAAATCATTCTCTTTTTGAGTAGTATTCTCATAACTGACAGAACCCTTGCCTTCCAAACTTGTAATCCAAGGAGTGTTAAGCAACCACTTTACATCAGCGCCAAATCTTAAATTGCTCTGATCCTGTTTCATCCATGTATTTTTGTATGCATCAGGATCTTGCTTTGCATCCTGTTTAGCCCAGCCTCCGGCTAAATTAAGGTCAACCTTAAGAGGTTTGCCCTCTTTGTTGAATGTCCTCACATAGTTAACACTGTAATTGTTTCTGAAGTATGTAGTGTAGCGACTGACCGGATCTTTGAATGCCTTTGCATATTCTGCACTAATATTCATTATACCCTTATCTTTCCCCAACTCAAAACCTTTGCTCGCAGAGAATTGTTTAGTCATCGGATTAATCGATATCGTAGCCGTATAAGGAGTCTTTCCCTTTTTGGTATTGATAAGCACCATACCTGATGTCATATCTCCATATTCAACAGACGGAACACCGGTAATTACTTCTACCGATTCTATGTTTGAAGCGGCAATAAATCTGGTATCTACTCCGGTCAAAGTATTTGACATATCTGTTGAAGCAAAAATAGATTTTGACTGATCAAAATTTAGCATGGATGCATTATTAGACAGTTTAATTCCGTCCATCATTACAGCCGTCCCAAATCCTTTGGAAACATCATCATCACCTCTTAAACTAATTACAGAAGCATCTGTAAGAGAATTTTTTGTAGTTGTACCTCCGGGCAGCAAACTCAAAATATCTGTGGCATTTACAACTTGCAAATGTTCAATCGCCTGTTTTTCCATCATTCTGGTAGTAGTTGCCGCGCTTTTACTCTCTTGCGCCGTAACCGTCACGGAAGACAATGTTAAATTGTCCTCTTTCAGCTTGAACTTCAGGTTCTCCATGTCCGTCTCAATCTTCAGCGTCATTTCCACGTTTTGATAACCAAGGCACGCAATTTTAAATGTTGTGGTGCCCTTTGGAACTCTGCTGATTGTGAACTGCCCCTTTGAATTTGTTGTTGCCCACAGGCCATACTCAGGCAGGTTGACGGTAACCATTTCCAGCGGAGTCTCAGACCCGGCCTCTGTTACCACACCCTTTAGAGTAACACCCTGTCCCTTAGCAGTTTTATTCTGCGCGGAGATTGAAGCAACACCAAATAGAAGAGCAAAGAAAATACAAATCAGTTTCTTCATTTAGGGTTAATATTAAGTTAAATTATAATTAAATAGTTTCTGTTTAATCCTGATAGATTACTTAGTGTTCACCGTTTTGTTATCGTCAGCAGGTTTGTATATCTGAGTGAAAATATTATTCTGGCCAAAGATGTTCTTTGCAATATTCTGCACATCCTCTTTAGTAATAGAGTTAATTATTGTCAAATCATCTGTGTCTTTATACTCTCCGTCTGTAAGATTATCTTCAATTCTGCTAATCCAGCTTATGCGAGAATAATCTTTCTCTTTAATTGACTTGTTAAGGAACTTGCGGAAATTATCCAGTTCTTCATTAGTAACACCGTTCTTTACCACATTGTCAAATTCTGTGTATACGGCCTTATTTAATGCATCAAGATTTTTTGCTCCTGCGGTGTAGCCTACGGTAACACACAAATATTTTTCCGGCTCTGTGATATATGTAGGAGATACGCTTACGCTATATGTACCGCCCATTTCCTCTCTCAATATCTGTATATACCTGTCTCTCAAAGCACTGCATAAAAATCTCGCAGCAATGATTTGTCTTGTACTATACTCGCCAAAACCTGTTGCATCTACTGTAACGTCGCAAACCGTACTCTTTATATCATGTGCATTGTAAACAAATTCTCTCTTTCCCTTAAGCAGATAATTGCCTTTGTCGCTCTTTGCATTCTCATTCCCAACAGGCATGTTGCCGATATATTCCTCAATTAAAGCCTTTGCTTCCTTTGCACTCATAGGACCGCTGAAAATGTATGTCATGCCGGAACGATTGCTAAAATGCTCCTTAAAATATTTCATAAGCATCTCCGCAGTAAAGTCTTTAACATCTTGTGTTTTAACCTGTTGCTGAAGAGGAGTTGGGTAATAAGTCACCTTCTCCAAAGTGTCTGCAAATTTGCGCAGTTCGCTCTTTGGAAGCTCCAATGATGCAATGCTGGATTTCTTTGTATTGCTCAAAGCCTCTGTGTCCAACTGAGGATCAGTAATTTGAGCATACAGCATTTGGAAGAATTGCTCGGCATCTGCTACTTTAAACATGCCGCTTACTACATCCTTCCTATAATGAGATTCCGGTGCAAGTCTCATATTTTTTCCGCTCATGAGCTTTGTAATCTCATCTCTTTTAAGGTCTCCGAATACAACCGCGTCCAAGCAACCCGCAGCAACTTTTGTACTCTTAACATCTTCATCCTTAACAACTGAAAGTCCGCCGTTTCTGTAAGCCTTCATCATCACTCTCTTTTCTACATCCGGTTTTGTCTCTCTCCAGTAAACCTTTGTGTTTCCGGGTAATGTAAAGACTATTGTTGAATCTACCGCTGCATATTTCTCCATAGAAATTACAGGAACCGGTTTTAAATTCTTAGATAAAACCAATTTGCCGGTGGCTTTAAATACATACGGTTGAATCTTGGATTTATTCACAGAATCCCTGATAGTATTTAATTCATTTTCCGTCGGGAGCGTTTTCTCCAAACTCTTAGGAGCAACCAAAATAGAAACGCTGTTGTTGTACTTTATTTTTTTAACGTAATCGTTTACGTCCTTTGCGGTTATCTCACTAAGCATCTTTACATTATTGTCTGCATAAGCCTTTGTGTCAAACAAAGGAGATTTTCTTGTAAAGTTCTGAACTGCAATTCCTACATAAGTTCTGCTGTCTGGATCATATAATCCTTTTATATCTCTTGTATATCTTCCTTTTACTTCAGTAGCAGCCTCGGCAACTTCTTCCTCTGAAAAACCGTATTTCAACATTTGAGCGGCATCTTTGTAGAGTGCAATCATTGCTTTTCTGTAATTGTTATTTGCAGGAACTGAAGTAAATCTCATGACATTGCAATCATAATAAATTCTGTCCATAGCAAGAACGCATCTCTTTGTTGCAGCATCCGGCTCTTTTCTCTCTTGCACAAAACGGTTGTTCATTGCCGTTGAAATAATCTCTCTAATAAGCCCTTGCTGTAAATATTCATTTGTAGAAAGATATTTGTCATCAAAGTAAGGGTATCTTATATCCAACTTTGCAGCAATTGCCCTGGTCTCCGGGTCTACAAAATATCCAACCTGATTTTTACCAACATAGTCAACTTTGTAAGCTTCTCTTTTTGCTCCGTTCTTTACTGCAGGAATATCGCTGAAAATTCTCTTGATGCTGGCTTCAATCTTAGCCGGGTCAATATCGCCTACGATTACAATAGCCTGCAAATCAGGTCTGTACCATTTATGGTAATAATCCACCAATACCTGAGGAGGAAAGTTATTTACAATATCCATCAAACCTATAGGGTCTCTCTCTGCAAAGCGAGAACCTGCATAATCCAAATCATAAATAGTTTTCATCATCCTGCTCTTAACGTCATCTCTCATTCTCCACTCCTCTCTTATGACCCCCCTCTCTGCTTCTATCTCCTCCGGCTCACAAGAAATAAATGAAGACCAATCATGTAGCATCAAGATAACAGTATCAACAAAAGACTCTCTTTTTGTTGGAACGGCATCAATATTATACACCGTTCTATCTTGTGAAGTAAAAGCATTTAAGTTGTTGCCAAATCTTACGCTGTTGTCTGCAAGAACTTTTCTAAGAGCTTGCTTGGGAAAATTTTTGGTTCCGTTAAACGCCATATGCTCAAGGAAATGGGCAAGTCCTCTCTGAGACTCGTTCTCCTGCAATGAGCCAACGTTATCTGCAATATAAAAATCTGCAATGCCAACAGGATTTGTGTTCCTCCTTATATAATAAGTAAGACCGTTATCCAACTTACCGACGATGTAATTCTTATCTGTCGCGATAGGTAAATCTTTAGTTCTTTTTTGTGCGAACGAAAAAGTTGCGGCAAGACACATGGCCACCGCAATTAGAAGAATTTTTTTCATATAGCTGTTATAATTTCTGCAACAAATGTAATGTTTTTTTGCACCAAAATACCACTCTCAATGTATTTTGTGCGGATTTATTTTTTTTGAGACTTTTTTTTGCTTACAAATTGAAAGCAAATTGTAGAAAAGACATTAATTATTTAACTTTTACCTTGGCAAAAACTTGCTTATGCGCAGTTAAGCTCATTAAAACCGTTCTAATTAGGTTATGTAACATAAAGGCAACATACAAAGCCTGAATACCTATTGTCCCTTTTAACAGTGCGTAAGATGCAAAGAAAGCCACTGCCGCAATAAGCATAATATACATAATAGCTTTGGTTGCCGTTGCTCCAATGAAAATCCCATCCCATGTAAATGCAATACAACTGACGGCCGGCATAACCCAAAGCCACGGCAAAAACGGAACGGAGTCCTCAATTACTTGTTTGCTGTCTGTTAACATCATCACCATTGCCTTGCTGCCAAAAATATAACAAAGCGTCGATATAAAGGCTATCCCTCCGCACCACCAGAAAATGATCTTAACGGAAATCTTTAAAGATTTTCTATCCTGCGCGCCAATATATTTTCCGGATAAAGCTTCTCCCGCAAAAGCAAAACCGTCTATGAAGAATGAATACAAAAGCAGCAACTTCATCATGATTGTGCTGACCGCCAAAAGTTCATCTCCGTAATTTGCGGAAAATGAGGTAAATCCGGCGTAGATGCCAAGGAAGCAAAGAGAACGGACAAATAAATTTCCATTAATGGAGAAGAATTTTTTTAGGTGTTTTAGCCTGAGGCTCTCATGAAAATCAAAATATTTAAAGAGTTTCCTATAATAAGTTATCATGAGTATAATGCAGAGAATCAGTCCTGTATATTGAGCAAGCAAAACGGCAAAGGCTATTCCGCGGAAACCCAACCCCATGTGCAATGCAAACCAAATGCTGGCAAGCAGGTTTACAACGTTAACTGTTATATCCGCTATCATCGGACTTATTGCATTTTGCATCCCAATGAAAAACCCCTTAAAAACAAATAGTGAAAGTGTAGCAGGAGCGGCCCATATTCTTATGAAATAATACTCCTTTGCCAGTGCCGCAACCTCCGGGGAGCAAGGAATCACAAGCAGTGCAAGATTTATGTAGAGATACTGAATTATCCAGATTAACAGAGCAATAATTATTGCAGTTCCAAGTCCCTGGGAGAATACTTTCATAACGTCCCCAAAATCTTTTCTGCCATAGGCCTGTGCAATCATGCCGCTGGTCCCCACTCTCAGAAAACCCATATTCCAGTAGAGCAAATCAAACAACATCGTACCAATTGCCATTGCCCCAATGGCAACCGCATCTCCAAGCCGACCCGCAACACCAAGGTCAACCATTCCAACCAGAGGAACGGTGATATTGGCAAGAATGCTTGGAAAAGCTAAAGCCAATACGCTCTTATTTATTTTCTTGATGTTGTTCATAAAAATTGTTAGTGTTTTGGATGCTTAACGTTATATGCAGTTACCGCTTTGCTTTAATCCTCCGGAGCCCTATACTTTGTATCTTCCTCTAACATAGCAAGATATGAATAATATCTTTCCGCAGAAATTTCACCCTTCTCAACGGCAACTTTAACAGCGCATCCCGGTTCATGAGTATGAGTGCACGGAGCAAACCTGCAATTATTTTCCACCCTTAACATCTCCGGAAAATAATTACTCAGCTCCTCTTTTTTAAAATTGACAAGGCCAAAGCCCCTGATACCGGGTGTGTCTATTACAAAACCTCCCGTTGCAAGAGGATGCATCTGGTAAAAAGTAGTAGTATGTTTCCCCTGGAGATGTGCCGCAGAAATTTCCGCTGTCTTCAAGTCAAGATTTGGATCCATCCTGTTAATCAAAGAAGATTTGCCGACTCCGCTCTGACCGCTAAACAGTACAACCCTGTTTTTACACTCCTCTTCTAATACACTCATATTCAATCCCGTAATAGCAGACACCTCCAACACTTCATATCCGGCCCCGCAATAAATGTTTTTAAAATTTTCAGCCTGAACTTTTATATTCTTTCTCTCTTGCTCGGATATTTTTTTACTCCCGACAGCCTCTCCTTCCTGCAAATAAATATCCGCTTTATTAAGCAAAATTGTAACCGGCACTCCGTAGGCCTCGCACGTAACCAAAAATCTATCAATGAATTGCAGCTTCACCTGCGGGTCAGCCAAAGTGACTGTTAAAAAAACTCTGTCCAGGTTTGCAGCAATAACGTGATTCTGTCGGGATAAATTTGTTGACTTTCTGATAATACAATTTTTGCGCGGCATTACCTCTTTGATTATGCACATTCTTCCATCCGCACTATTGCCCGTATCCCCCTCTCTTCCAGAATCAGCCTCCTCATATTCAACCATATCTCCAACAGCTATGGGGTTGGTAGACTCCAGATCTTCCAACCTCATTTTACCTTTTATGACAGCAGGAAATAAATTCCACTCCGGCAACTTAGAGAGTAGATAATGACTTCCCGTATGTTTGACAACGGTAGCTTTCATAGGGTGCGAATTTAGCAATTTGTTTAAAAAGGATTAACTTTGCCATGTATGAAAACGCTGAAACAACTTAACTCAATTATAGATAAGGCAATTACAAAGTTAGACTGGGATAAGGAACCCGAGCGTCTGTACAAGCCGCTGGAATATATGCTCTCAATAGGAGGAAAGAGACTGCGTCCAAGGTTTTGCCTGACCGCGTATAATTTGTTCAGCGATAAAATTGATGACAGTATCATTCTTCCTGCTCTTTCTTTGGAGGTGTTTCACAGTTTCACGCTCATCCATGATGATATTATGGACAAAGCATCATTAAGACGCGGACAAAAGACTGTTTATAAAAAATGGAACAGCGATATTGCCATTCTATCCGGAGATGCTATGTGTATAGATTCTTACGTCCTGCTTGCAAATGCACCTTGGGGCAAACTTCACTCGACAATGGAACTGTTCTGTAAAACAGCCCTGCAAGTATGTGAAGGTCAGCAATATGACATGGATTTTGAGTACATGAAAACCATTAAGATAGAGGACTATATGAAGATGATAGCCCTTAAGACAGGTGTTTTGATTGCATGTTCTGCAAAACTTGGAGCGCTGATAGCCGGAGCTCCGGAGTCTATATGTGACGGCCTGTACAAATTTGGACTGCAGCTTGGTCTTGCATTTCAGATTCAAGATGATTATCTGGATTCATTTGGGGATGAGAAGGTTTTTGGGAAGAGAATCGGAGGAGACATCCTAAACAACAAGAAGACATGGCTTCTTGTAAATTGTTATAACATTGCCAACAGCAAAAAGAAAAAAGATTTATGCAAATTGCTTATGATGCCGGAGTCCGCAGGCAAGAAAAAAATCTCAAAAATCAGGCAATTCTTTGAAGATATGGGAGTTAAGGACAATGCAGAAAAAGCTATCGCGGATAATTACAATAAAGCGCTGGAAACTCTTGAGAGATTAGAGCTGAATGCGGCCCAAAAAGCGCAAATGACCAAATACGCTAACACTCTTATTACCAGAATAAAATAGATCCCAAAGGGATACTTCAGCTGTTTTTTGGAATATTACTTTAAACAAATTTTATAATTGATACTTATATGAGTTTTACAGGAAAGTGCAATGAGATATTTAATAGGTGTATTGCCGATTATCATGTAGCTAATGATGTAGACACTCCTATTAAAAATCCTTATGAAGAGCGCAGCATTGAGTACTTTTTGTATTTGAAAAATTGGATTGATACTGTTCAGTGGCACTTGGAAGATATAATCAGAGATCCTCAGATTGACCCGTTGGCAGCATTGAAGTTAAAGAGGCGCATTGATAAGTCAAACCAAGACAGGACGGATTTGGTTGAAATGATAGATGGCTGGTTTTTAAATAAATACAAAAACGTTAAACTCCATGCCGATGCTACAATCAATACGGAAACTCCGGCATGGGCGGTTGACCGTCTCTCCATACTTGCTTTAAAAATTTATCACATGCATGAAGAGGCTGTAAGGGCAGATGCAAGCGCAGAGCACAAGGAAAAATGTCAGGAAAAACTCAATGTCCTCATCACCCAGCAGTTAGACCTTGGAAAAGCTATAGATCAATTGCTTACAGATATAGAAGAGGGACGCAAATATATGAAAATCTATAAGCAGATGAAGATGTACAATGACCCATCTACCAACCCGGTTCTTTACGGAGGCGTTAAGTCTAAGTAATTAAACCTTTGGTCTACTCGCGTTAATAGTCAAAATAATTGTGGCTGTAATCATAGGTCCGAATGAACACAAAGCATCAAAGACATATTCTGATTATAAGACTCTCGGCTCTTGGAGATGTTGCAATTGCCGCACCCCTTGTAAAGGAGTATGCGCGCCAAAATCCGGGAATAAATTTTTATATGCTTTCCCAACCGCGCTATGAACCGATGTTTAGCGGAGCGACAAATCTTTTTTTCATCCCGATAGATACCAAAAAAAAATCTCCGAATTATTGCGGCGGATTTTGGAAACTGTTGCAATTTGCAGGTGAGACCGTCGTGAAATACGGTATAACAGACATTGCCGATATTCACGATGTTTTAAGGACAAAAGTTTTGCGCTTTGGTACGTTGGGACACGGCGTCAGATGCCGCGTGATAAATAAACATCATAAACAAAGAAAAGAACTTATCAGGAAGAAAAATAAAATTCTAAAGCCGATTATTGAGAGTCAGAGGTGTATGGAAGAAGTTTTAGTTGAGCTTGGACTAACTGATATTCACTTTACTTCCGCCGGAAGACCAATAGAAGAAAGAGCTCATTTATCAACAGATGTTCTCACCATTGGAATCGCTCCTTTTGCCGGGCATAAAGGAAAGACATGGCCGCAGGAAAAGATGGAGGAAGTTGTGAGGATTTTAAGCGATAAAAATAAGATTTTACTTTTTGGCGGCGGGAAAAAAGAGGTTGCCGTTTTATCAAGTTGGGCGGACAAATATCCTAATACAGAAGTGGTTGCAGGGAAGCATACGATGGTTGAAGAACTGGAGTTTATGAAAAATCTTAATGTGATGATAAGCATGGATTCTGCAAATATGCACCTTGCCTCCTTGGAGGGGACGCCGGTAGTTTCTGTGTGGGGTGCAACTCATCCTTACGCGGGATATTACGGATACAGACAAAATGTTAATAATGCCGTACAAGTGGATTTACCATGCAGACCTTGTACAATCTACGGTGCAAAGCCCTGTTATAAAGGAAATTACGAGTGTCTGGAAAAGATAACTCCGATGATGGTGGTCAAGAGTGTTGAAGCCGTTTTAAAGAGCGGAGAGAAAAAATCATAAGGAAAAAACAGATAATATTATCTATGTTAATACCAATTTGCGGTCTAATCAAATTTGCATAAAACATATTTTGATTCTGTCATAAATTTATGAGTGATTTATATGCCTGAAAATCAAATAGAAATAATGGCGCCTGCCGGCAACTTTGAGTGCCTTATGGCTGCAATTCAAGGCGGTGCAAACTCCGTTTATTTTGGAGTGGGAAATTTGAATATGCGCTCTCATTCCGCAAATAATTTTCAGCCGGAAGATCTGGTCAAAATAACTGAAATCTGTCGGGAGCATAAGATTAAATCTTACCTAACGCTAAATATTGTAATTTATGATTCTGAAACCGAAGATGTGCGCACGGCCCTGCAAGCTGCTAAAAATGCAGAAGTTACAGCTGTGATTGCATCTGATATGGCGGTAATTGGCATGGCGCGGCAGATGGGAATAGAAGTTCATATTTCTACTCAGCTTAACGTTTCAAATTTTGAGGCTTTAAAGTTTTATTCTCAATTTGCAGATGTTGTTGTGTTGGCGCGGGAACTAACGTTGCCGCAGGTTAAGGAAATTAGCAGACGAATCAAAGAAGAAAAAATTTGCGGACCGGGCGGAAAGCTTATACGACTGGAGATGTTTGTTCACGGAGCGCTTTGTATGTCTATCTCAGGCAAGTGCTATCTCTCTCTGGATGAGTACGGTGCATCTGCCAACAGGGGTTCTTGCTATCAGCTGTGCAGGCGCGGCTATAAGGTTTCGGATTTGGAGACCGGCAGAGAATTTAATATTGAAAATAAGTACATAATGTCCCCTAAAGATTTATGCACAATTGAATTTATTGATAAAATTATTGATGCGGGATGCACCGTATTTAAAATAGAAGGACGCGCCCGCAGCGCAGAGTACGTAAAGTTTGTAACTTCTTGTTACAGACAGGCCGCAGATGCCGTGATTGCAGGAACTTACACACCCGATTTTGCGGCCGCTCTAAAGTCTAAGCTAAGTGGTGTTTTCAATCGCGGCTTCTGGGACGGATACTATATGGGTGCGCGCCTTGGAAAATGGAGCACCGTTTACGGTAATAAATCTACACGAAAAAAAACATACGTTGCAAAAATCACAAACTACTTCTCCAATCTTAAAGTTGCAGAGGTTCTGGTAGAGGCCGGAGAGCTTCATGTGGGTGATAATGTGCTTATTATAGGACCTTCTACCGGCTGTCTGGAAAAAACAGTCACTGAAATACGCGTGGATTTAAAGAGCGTTCCGGCTGCCCGTCAAGGGGAGCTCTGCTCAATCCCTATTGATGAACATCTGCGGCGCTCAGACAAGATTTACCGGTGGGAATAAGCCTCTGTGCTAAATATCCAAGATATATGTCGGTCAAACCAAAGGTGCAACTTCCTGATACCGCTGGGGTGAGTTTTGCCGGTCTGAGTTTTTGCGTGGTTGAGCTTTGCTGGGTTGCCAAAGGTGTTTATTGTCAAGACGTTAAAGAAGTTCTGTTTTTTACAAAACAGAACTTCTTTAATTATCAGATTATCAAAGTCATCAGTAACCCAGCAAATTCAATCCAGCAAATCACTGAGCTGAATCCAACCTTTTAAATTATTAGGATTACAATTATATGTCCGTTTATTGTTACACCTCCACGTTCCATTTGCTTTGACAACAATGCCACCAATATAGTGTACAGCATTTTCTTTCACATTACTATTTGCTGACTTTTTGCCATTAAGTTTAAGCAAACGCTTTTGAAGTTCCTCTGCTTTGTCTTTTGTTTCTATAGACACTGCTGTTTCCCCAGCTTTTGTGTCAAATATACCTATTGTCCCATTTTTGAATTTGACAATCCAATCGGGATAAAACAACTCATCCTTTTTGTCGGTAGAATTAAAGTATTTGAAAGCCAAATAATCTTTTCCTTCATCTCCATTTTTAAACCACCACTCTATTTTTTTGGCTTTCCCTTCCTGCTCAAGCAGATTTACAAATTCTAACTCATTCTTTTTACCAAGATGTTCTTTGGGAAAATATGCATCTTCCAATACGCAATAATTTGCATTAATCTTTTCGTAGTCTTCTGTATATGCATATTCCTTTTGAACAGTAAAAACTTCAGACTTTTGCTCTGCAGCCTTTGCAATTCGCTCTTTCACTTGTTTATTTAAAAGCGGCCTATAATCTTTTAATGCCTGTGTTATACATCTTCTAAATATGCTTGCAGCGTCTTTTTGGATGTCCTTTATAAACACCCTATAACAAGCATCTGCATCTGGATATAGCCTCTTAAGCATCCACACTCTTAAAGCAGATTTTAATGGACTCCATGAAGCAGCAATATTCCCAATTTTTATACTCTCCTCCGTCTGTTCTCTTAATAATTGCGGACACAGAGAAGTAAATAATTTTTCAACATCATTTTTGGAAACCTCAAATTCAGATTCTGAACCTTTACTTTTCAGCTCTATATCAATATTATCAAAGTTTTCAAATTTAGCATTCACGATGACCTTATTTGTAAATCTAGTGTTTATATCTATTCCTTTGTCTTTGATTTTTTCAAGACATTTTCCAGGAAGGATGTCATCACTTGTGATGCTAAAATAATTATCCAAAGATTTTATAAAACTTTTTTGAAATTCTTGTGGATTTCCTAAACCATCATTATTTGTCCGTGGTATAAAATCAGATAGAAGCCTTTGATCTATAATGACTTCCTTCCCATATTTGTTTTTTGCAGTATATATTTTAGGTTTGTTTTTACCCTCTTGTTCAGGAATTTCAACCTCATTACGCTTGTAATTTGTATAAAGATATCCTGTATTGAATATCTTCCCTATTTTCTCAGAAAATGATTTATCATATTTTTTTTGAACTATGGGAATACGCAAAATTCTTCCCAATACCTGCGTATGGAATTGTGCAGAAATAATTTCTCGATACATTATTAAGATCTGAGCACGGGGACAATCCCATCCAGTAGCCGCCGCTAATTTGAAAAGCATAAAATCAACACCATCATCATTTTCCGCAATGGTATCCATGTTTTCTAACTTTCCATCAAACTTACAAGCAATTTTATTGTCTGGAATGCCTTTCTCTTTAAGATATTCCCTTACAATTAATTCTTTGTTTTTTATGCCAACTGGAACAGAATTATCGTCATTAGGCAATTGAATTAGAACCAGAGGATTAACATTAAGGCCAGCTGTCGATATTTGTAAATCTAATTCTTTCTTTTTCGCGACAGCTAAATCAATTAAAACTTTATCTAGATCTTCTCCCGAATGTTTCTTTAAATCTTCATCCGTCTGACAAACAATCTGACCTTTAATTAATCCTGCTGCTACAACATCTTCTCTTTTAACTTCAACATAGGCAGCTCTATTATTTTGTACGTCACTAGCATTAGGAATGGTTTCAGGAGTTGCCGAAACTTTTACGATTACCCTAGGATCCAACGGATTAACAACATCTCTAAACGCGGATTCTGTTAAATGCTCGTGACTTTCATCTATAATTAAGATAATGTTGCGTCCTTCGCTTTGTGTATTCTGGACAATATCTTCAAAATAATTTCCTTGTTCCTTTTGCATCCTTTCATCTTGTGGTCTTCTTAATAATCTATCCTCTGCTTTTTTTGAAACAAGTTTTTGCCAATTCATGAAAAGAACATCATTCTTTTTTAGTATGCCTTGGCTAAAATCATTAACTGTCAGTAAATTATTGCTTAAGCTATGTGAAAAGTAATCATAAAACTTACCTCGACTTTGCATTGCTAAATCGTCAGAGAAAGTTATCCACACAAATGCTTTGTCAAAATCCCAATCAGGTTGATTGTTCAATTCATTTATAAAACTAGTCACCATAAAAGTTTTTCCACTGCCTGTCGGTGACTTAAAAACTAAATCTAATTTTTTATTTCTAGTAGCCCAGAGTATTTTAAATTTTTCTAGAAGTTCCTCAATGGCGGCTTGCTGAAATTCTAATGGTTTCATTTAATATTAATTTTATGTCTATACCAGATCTAGATAATTATTTCAATTATTGATTGATGGACTTGTATATTTCTATTATCGGTTGTGGAATAGGTTTTATATCAGTCCCCTTTATATCTTCAAACAATGATGAAAATTCTTCTCCAGTATTCCAGCTGAAAATATATATTACGGATTTAGATATATGTTTTGTTTTCACGACAGATCTAATTTTATCAATAAATTCATCCAACTTACTTATATCCTCTTGGAAATAAATACAAGTCAGCTGATTACCATCAGTAAACAATTGATAAAAATCTGTCCTTTCAATCTCATCCAAGGTGTTTTCTCCAAGAGCCAGAAGACAGCCAGCCTTCTGCGATAAAATCACCTTATCTGTATCTGTTGCCTCTTTAGGCAAATGCTTGCCAACAAATGCAGTACGATAATATTTCAATGAGTTTCCTAATCCTTTAACAGCCTCTCCTTTGTCATTTGTATATCCCTGCATAACTCTGCGATTACGCTCATATGTTATGTCCTCACAAATATGATTATCTCCCTCATTCTTCTGGACTAAAATACATTGCCTATGCCCACCATCATCATCATTAAGTTTCATGGTCGCATGCATGGTTGTTCCTGAACCCGCAAAAAAATCTAAAATAACAGAATTTGCATTAGAACTATATTTAAGGAGCTTTTGTAAAAAAATAGTTGGTTTGGGATAAGGAAAAACGTTATTCCCCATAATGGTGTTAAGTTCAGTGGTGGCAACTTGGTTCATATATATATTGTCCACAAAGGTCAATGAGCCAACAGCATTATGCTGTGTTTTTAATTTATCCTTGTATCTTTTAAAAATAAAGCCTCTTTCCTTTGTGGAATACTCGCTTTTAAATTTTACACGTCCGCTCTCTATATTTTCCTTAAGAGTGTCTTTCGAAAATGCCCAAAATCTTCCCTTAGGAGGGTAATCCTCAAGATTGGTATATGGATTTTTTATTGGAAAGTAAGTAGAAGGACCACCACTCTTAGCACTAGGGTCTGCTGGACACCATGATCCATTTTTGTCATTATCAGGGTTCTTGTACGCTGAAAAATTTTTTTCCTCCCCAGAAAACATAAAATTATCCTTTGACTTAGCGAAAGCCAGTATATAATCATGTTGAATGTTTAGCCCATTTCCGTCATCACCTGTCATTGATTTCGTCTTTCTGAAAAAAGTGCAAAGACAATTCTTTTCTATAAAAATTTTATCACAAAGGAGTTTAAGATTAGCATATTCATTATCATCAATAGAAATTAACAATACCCCTTTATCAGATAATAAGTTTTTTGCTAGCTCTAAACGTTTGCCCATAAACGATAGCCAATAGCTATGCCTGTATGGATGGTTAGGGGGGACAGGTGTACCATCTGGAAATTCTTTAAGAAAACGTGCATCTTTATAACTAAATTCCCTACCTGTATTATACGGTGGATCTATGTAAATAACATCTATCTTCCCACGATGAGTATAGTTTAAGCAAGTTAATGCATGGTAATTATCTCCCTCAATAATTATATGAGTAGGTTTACCGTCATGATTAATGACGGCCTTATCCTTAATTTCTTCTAGGATTGGAATGGAGTTTTCACTCGCCTTTTCAAAGCCTTCTTTAACGTCTAGCCAAACAAGACCGTATTTCTGTTTTTTAATTTTTGACTGGAGCTTTTCTACTTCTTTTTCTAATTCTCGCACACGAAGCCTCAGTTCTTCATTTGTAATAGATTGCATTTGTGGTAGTTGCAGAGTAAAAAAAATAAAGCTCAGATTACTTCCATATTAACCTCTGCGGGCTACCACACCCCCGGCCGTCAATACAGTTTCACCTGCGCAAAGCACAGGCATAAACTTGTATTCAGTGACAGCTTATAAAAACGTGGTAGTTTCAGAGGTTCACGAATAAAGCTATGCTTTATCTTATGTATTAATTTTATTTAGCCAATTTCTTTTTTACTTAATTAAATGATTGTTATACAAAATGCGTTTTGTGTAAAGTTTTTAGCCCTAATTACATCCACGCATCACTCACAAAATTATAAAAAATAAACAGCTCTAACTATTTTTTCTGTCGAAATAAAAAATATTAACTTTGAACAACAGATGTGCGATATGTATTCTTTTACACCATGGGCACGCCTGCCATCTTCACTACTTTTTTCCGCTATTAAGTTTGTGAGGGAGATATGTGGGTTTGAATTTATATTTGTTGCATTGCACTGTGATTTTGTACGATGTTAACTTTTTAGTTATTAATAGAATACATGGAGATTATGAATTTGGAGGATTATTTATTTAGTGGCATAGAGACTCAAGTTGTTTCAATGCCTCGGCAGCTTAAAGCTGTGGGTGGAGCTGAGATAAAAGTCATGAGAGAAACCGGGATTAAGGCTGGGTCTGAGGCTGAAGCTGAAACTAAATTTGAAGTTAGGACTAAGGCATTAAAAAGTAAAGCAATTTCTGCCGCGACAGAAAACCAATACAGTTCTTATCATGTTTTGGTAAGAGGCACAAGAGGGCATAAAATTTTTTTCAAAAGAGAGGATTATTATAGATTTTTATTTTTGCTAAATAGGTTCTTACATAGCGCACATTCAAGTATTTATGGTTTTGTGTTAATGACAAATCATGCTCATATGTTAATCCATAGCGATTGCATTAATGATGTTGTTTGCAATTTAGTAAAGGGATATGAGGGTTATTTTTATTGTAAGTATCAAAGAGTTAAGCCAACTGAAGATTATTGCGGACCAAAATTGGTGAATGAGTCAAACCAGATCAATGTCAAGCGAACACCTCTGATTGAAATGCCAGTAAAAATTGTGGAGAAAATAAGTATTGATTATCAACTAGATAACTTATACTATATCATTAATAACCCCATCTTGTCAGGACTATGCATTAGGCCCGGAGGTTACTCTTATAGTTCATATCTATTTTATACAAAACATGGTACTTTTCTCTCACAATTTATTGATGTTGACACTAGCCTAATTTTTAAAAATGATAAAACATTACAGGCGTTTAATAAAAAAAGATCTAAAAGATTAGCTTATCAAATTAGTACTAAGGAGAGAAAAAAATGTGGTATAAAAGGAGACTGGAATGAGGTAGGTTGAGGCTGTCTGGTTTGCAGGTATGCTGCGAGTTGAGTTTTGTTGGTCCGCCGCTGATCTTGATAATCTGATTGTTAAAAAAGTTCCGTTTTATATGAAACAGAACTTTTTTAACATATTGATAATCAATGCCGATTGTAGCCCATCGATATCAGGAGGTTGCACCTTTGGTTTGACCGACATATATCTTGGATATTCAGCCTAGAATGTTGCCAGCGCAGACCTGTCATTTCCACAAAGAAACCGCCTTGCGCAATTGTTTGTCATTGCGGATGATAGAGCGAACACGGCCGGGTATATAGTAGTATTTCTGAACTATTTCCTCTTCAAGCAACGGTTTGATTTCTGTTTTTTTTACGTTGAGCATTTGCTCTTTTGTTAGCTTCAGCTTTTTAGAAAGTGAGTCATATTCAGCTTTATCTGCATTATACATGCCGTCTTTCTTTGCCTCTTCTATCATTTGCTCCAACAGAACTTCCGCTCCGGAGCGTTCGTCAAATTTTTTCTTTGAGGCAAATTTTACAAAATCCGCATACTCGGCAGCGGTTAAAGAGAATTTATCCGGAGTTGCAATAGAGTTGTGCTTTTTATAATAATCGACAGCATATTCTTCCATTATTCCGCTGACAACCAGCGAGTAAGCCGGACGGCTATAATTTTCTCCCTTAACTTCTATGTCCGGAGTTATGCCTCCGCCGTCATAAACGGTGCGCCCGTTCTTTGTCTTGAATGCTTTTTTTAAAGAATCAGGAATAGTACCTGCGCTTCCGTCTGCATTTCTATGGGCATAATCTAAAACTTGTATGCACCTGCCGCTCGGAGTATAATACTTGGAGGTTGTCAGTTTTAATTTGCCGTTATAGCCAACCGGACGGAAAGACTGAACCAGTCCTTTTCCGTAAGTCTTTGTACCCATGATAGTTCCGCGGTCCAAATCTTGTATGGCACCCGTAACAATTTCTGAAGATGATGCAGAAGCGGAGTTAACCAGCACCATAACGGGAATCTGAGTATCAACAGGCTCCTCCTTGGTGTTGATTGTAAAATTTGAGCCTTCTCCGCGCCCTTTTGCAGAGACAACTTTTGTCCCTTTTGGTAAAAATACAGAGAGAATGTTCACCGCCTCATCCATAAGTCCGCCTCCGTTTCCTCTCAAATCCAGCACAATACGCTTTGCTCCTTCTGTCTTTAAATTTTGCACCGCCTTCCTGACATCGGCGCCTCCGCCAAGGCTAAAACCGTCAATCTTAATATAACCGTCTTTTGTAACTCTGCCTGTGGAATCATTAAGCAGACCACTATAAGAGACATCAGATATATGGACTCTATCCCTTTTCACAACAAGTTCTTTTGTCTCTCCGGAACGTCCTTTCTTGACAAGAAACTTAACTTCAGTTCCCGGGGTTCCTTTCATTCTCTTGCTGCATTCATCTGAAGTCAGAGATTTCACATCAGCCCCGTCTATTTTTAAAATTAAATCTCCGGGCTCAAGATTATAAGTAACTGCTGGAGAGTTATCATAGACTTGCTCAATCTCAACTCCTAAAGAATCTATCTTTCTGATAACCGCGCCAATTCCCCCGTATGAGGCAGTTGTTATTATATCAATCTCCTCTTGATTTTCATCCGGAATGTATTCCGTATAAGGGTCAATTGAGTTTAGCATTTCATCTATCCCTACATTAAGCAGCTTTCCAAAATTAATTGTATCTACATAATCAGTGGAAAGATATTTTAATATATTGTATTCAACCTCAAGGCCTTGCGATAACTTAAAATTTTTGCTCTGCGCGGCGGCTCCATTCCCGGCAGGAAAAACAGCAACGGGCAGAATAATAATAGCTGTCGCGACAGCTATAAAAAGAACCTTTGATTTTACCGCAATGTTGAATCTTATTTTTTTCATAATATCTCCAATTTTTTTTCAAATTTACTCAATTATAAACTTTTGCTAACTTTGGGTACGTAAATGTTCAAAGTAATGCAAAAAGCAATAGAAATTGTTTTTGCCACCGGCAACCCAAACAAAGTGCGTGAGGCGGCAGAAATCTTAGGCAAAGGATTTACACTAATTATGCCAAAACAACTGGGATACGAGGGTGATATTCCGGAAACAAGCACAACAATAGAAGCCAACTCCAGAGAGAAGGCTCAGATTATCTGGAACAAGTTTCACAAAACTTGTTTTGCAGATGATACCGCACTGGAAGTTAAAGCGTTAGACGGCGCTCCCGGCGTATATTCCGCTCGTTATGCGGGTGAGTCAAAAGACAACAACGCAAATATTGCAAAACTTTTGGATGAACTTAAAAAAGTTGCAGCCGGCGGACGGACCAAGAAGTGCAAGAATCGCAGCGCAAGATTTAGAACGGTTATTACGCTTATCCATCAGGGAACCGTATACTCATTTGAGGGAATATTAAACGGTACAATTGCAGAGGCTCCAAGCGGAGAAGGCGGCTTTGGATATGACCCCGTTTTCATCCCGGAAGGCTGCTCATGCTCACTTGCAGAAGTAACTCCGGAACATAAGAACAATATCTCTCACAGAGGAATAGCTATGCGCAAACTTGCAAATTTTGCCGCAAGTCTTTTGGGTTAAACTATCGCAATAATTAGGGTTAAATGATTTCCAAAAGCCAGATTATAGTTCTCCATACTATCAAACATTCTGATACCGGGGTGGTGGTTCAGGCCTACTCAAATACCTTGGGACGCTGCGCCGTTTATTACCGAAGCGGAGGAAAGCAGAATAAGAACCTGTCGGAATTGCACCCGTTAAACATTTTGGATATAATCACTTACAGCAATCAGGGGCCGGCAATGCCCAATATCAGGGAGATGACCCCGGTGGAAAATATGCGCTCAATTGTAACGGACATTCGCAAAAATGCAATTGCAATTTTTATGAGCGAGCTGCTCACTAAGAGTATAAGAGAAATAGAGCCAAATGCAGACTTGTACACCTTTCTTTCCTCATCTATTTTAGTTCTCAACAGCCTCCCAAAAGGGGTAGAGAATTTTCATTTGCATTTTCTGGTGCATTATTGTAAAATTCTGGGCTTCATGCCTTTAGACAACTACAATTTGACAAATAAGTATTTTGATTTTTTCAGAGCGGAGTATACAAATCTATATGATAAAGTGGGTTGTTTTACAGAGCGGCAATCCTTTCTGCTGCACAACATCCTTACAACACCGGTAAAAAAAATTGATAATATTTCGTGCAGCGGAATAGAAAGAGCAGATTTCATAAAGAGTCTTTTAGACTATCTTTCATACCATTTGGGTTGGAATTTGGAGATAAAATCGCTCCCGGTATTACATGAAATTTTTGCTTGATGCAATCCATTGGTTAATTTTGCAAAAGTGATGAAAGCCGGTAAAATAATAAATAAGATTTTCTTAAAAGCAGAAAAAAAACTGCTTTTAGAGATTGACGAAAGTAAAAAAGAGCCCTTTGAATATCAGCATAGCACCTTTAACACCCTTATTAACTGCGGTAAAGAGACACTGTTTGGTATTGAGCATAGGTTTGGAGATATCAAATCTGTAAAAAATTATCAGCAAAACGTCCCTATTTCTGATTATAACGGTCTTGCAAATTACGTTAACCGCATACGCAGCGGAGAGGATTATATTCTTTGGAATCAGAAAGTTAAATGGTTTGCAAAATCCAGCGGAACAAGTTCTGACAAAAGTAAATTTATCCCCGTAACGGAGGATTCCCTTAAGTATATGCACTTTAAAGGAATGACCTCTATGCTTGCCAATTATATTAATACACATCCCGACAGTTCTCTGTTTACCGGAAAGGCTTTAACGCTTGGAGGCAGTGTAAAGCCGGATGAAATGGGGAACGGAAAATCCTTATACGGAGACCTTTCCGCCGTTATGCTTAAGAACACTCCGGCTATTGTAGAGTTTGCCCGCGCCCCAAAAAGAAAAACCGCCCTAATTGCAGACTTTAATGAAAAAGTGGAGAAAATCTGCAAACAATGCAGCAAACAGAACATTACAAGTTTTTCCGGGGTTCCCAGCTGGAATCTCATACTGCTCAATAAAGTTCTGGAATATAACCATAAAGAGAATTTGCTTGAGCTGTGGCCAAATCTGGAACTGTTCATGCATGGCGGAATTGGATTTGAGCCCTATCGTGAGCTTTACAATAAAATTATTCCAAAAGAAACTATGCATTATTTGGAAAACTATAATGCATCAGAGGGTTATTTTGCATTCCAGGATGACCCTGCGGTTGACGGCATGCTGCTTACCGTAAACAATGGCGTATTTTACGAGTTTGTTCCGCTTGAATTTTTACATGAGGCTTTGCAAGGGAATAATTCTCACGTTGTTACATTGGAAGGAGTTAAAACAAACATTGACTATGCAATCATCATAACAACCAACGGAGGTCTGTGGAGATACTTACCGGAAGATTGCGTAAAATTTATCTCTTTGTTTCCTCACAGAATAAAAGTTATCGGCCGCACCAAAATGTATATCAATGCGTTTGGAGAGGAAATGATGATAGATAACGCAGAGAAGGCGCTTGCATCTGCTTGCAAATTATGCAATTGCGCAATCCGCGCATTTACGGTTGCTCCCGTATTCATGGACTTGCACAGGAAAGGATGCCACTTATGGGCAATTGAATTTGCAAAAGCGCCCGCAAGCATATCAGATTTTGAAAGAATTTTAGACGCAGAACTTACAAAGGTGAATTCAGATTATGAAGCAAAGCGCGCCGGAGATGCAACAATGCAACGCCTTAAAATTATGCAACTTAAGGACAACACCTTTGTTCGCTGGATGGAAAGTCGCGGCAAACTTGGAGGACAAAATAAGGTGCCTGCGCTTTGGAAGGACCAGACTTTCATAAACCAACTGAAGGAATTGCAATAACACTCCGCAAAGAGAGACAAAGGCACGTCTCAAATAGATACAATTAAGTACTGCAAAAAAATACAATAGTACTTTGCAAAGAAATGCCATGGACATAGCAAAATACACAACAGATATTTTCAAAATTAAGACAGACGCAGAATTTGAACGTCTGGCTCTGCAAGCATTTGCCCATCAGAAAAAAAATTGTCCCGTATACAAAGAATACCTGCAACTAATTGGAAAAGAGAACTTACGTCCCAAACATGCCTCAGAAATTCCCTTTCTTCCAATCAAACTTTTTAAATCCCGACAGATAATTTGCAAAGAGCCGGCATCCTCTGTCGCCGGTAAAAATCTCCCGGACGGCCGTTTTCACACCGCGGGTAACAGTCCTTTACATAATTGTTTGCACACCACAGACAACACTGTGATTTTTACAAGCAGCGCTACAACCGGGATGATCTCATCAAAACATTATATTACGGACATTAAGCTTTATGAGAAAGATTTTATAAAAAGCTTTGAATACTTTTACGGCAACATAAAGAATTACAATTTGTTGGCACTACTCCCATCATATCTGGAACGCAAAGGTTCATCTCTTGTTTACATGGCGGACAGCATGATAAAACGAATAAAGGCGGCAGGCGGAGAGGGTGGTTTCTATCTTTACAATCATGAAAAATTGTTGAAAGATTTAACAAGATTGTGCCGCTTAAAATGTGCTGGTTCGGCAGGAAAACATAAACCCGGAAATCGTATAACAATTCTGCTTGGAGTTAGTTTTGCGCTGCTGGATTTTGTCAAATTTCTCAAAACAAAAAGATTAGATTCAAGTGCCGCTTTGCAAAAGTCTCCAAAAGAAAAGTGCTACCAACATTTTGATAAATACTTGTTTGAAAATCTCATAGTTATGGAGACCGGCGGGATGAAAGGCAGAGGCAAAGAACTGAAACGCAATGAATTGCATGCAATTCTTTCAAAGGGCTTTGGATTTTCCTCAAAAGATTGTGGAGCAAGTTTAATCCATTCGGAATACGGCATGGCAGAGCTTTTATCACAGGCATACTCTACCGGCAACGGGGTATTCCAGACACCCCCTTGGATGAAAATCTTTACAAGGGATTTGATGGACCCGTTCAAAATCACCGGGGCAACCGGCGGCATCAACATCATAGATTTGGCAAACATAAATTCATGCTGTTTTATAGAGACGGAAGACCGCGGTACGTTGATTACGGATAACACACACAGCATACCGCACAGGGCAAGCACCCACGGCGCAAAGACCGGTTGCACGTTCACAATTGACGGCCGCATCAAAAATTCAGAACTCCGCGGCTGCAATATGCTAATAACTAAATGATCATATAACTACTGTATATAGGACGAGCAGTAAAACAGTAAGCCCGTTACCAAAGGTAGCGGGCTTACTCGCAGCTAAACCAAGTTAACCACTAATTTGTCTGCCAGAACACTAACCTGCAGTATCCGGAGTCACATTGGGCGCCGGTTGATTCGCATTTGCGGCCGGTTGAGTTGTTGTCCCGTAACTGACCTGCTTATCCGGAGTTACCGGTTCCCCGTTGAAGAAACTGATATACTTGTTTGCCTTGTCTGAAAGAGCTTTAGCCTCAGCAGCAGCACCGCCTTGTCTGTAAGCATCCGCAATCATTAGCAAGTAATACAAGTTTCTCTTTAAATTATCTTCGGATATCAGTTTGCCGTGATAAGGCTTGGAAAACAACAGGATATGCTCCTCCGTTTCTTTTACCATCTTCTCTCCAAGTGCAATCCCTTTAGCCTTTTGTCCGCACTCCAAGTAAACGGTGATGGCGTCCATAACAGCCGCATCATTAATGGAGGATATTATGGAATTGTTTAGAGGGAAATTCTTTTCCGGCATAACTTCTTGCATTTTATCAAGCACCTTCACAGCCTTTTCTTTCTCTCCAATAGCTAAAAGAGATTTTGCCGTATTGGTCATAATCTCTCTTATGGAAATTAGAGAATTAAAGGTCAAAAGATTCTGATAATCAATATTAACCGGTGCCTTTAAAGAATTCAGCCTATAAACGTTCATTGCCTTGTTATAAAGGTCCTCTGCATTCACCTGATCTATATTGCCGGCCTCAGCTCCGGTCTTGCTCTTTATAGGAACAAACTTATATGCAAAACCGTCATATTGCAGATAATCCTTCTCGCCAATGTTAACGTCTCCACCTCTGTTCAAGAAATAAATAGGTCTGTCCCATTTATAATGAGCAAGATAATCCAGCAACATTAAATCTGTCTTTGTTATAGAAGTTGTCTTTTCCGGAATTACCAGTTCTATGGTATCCAGAATCTTGTCGTAATCTTTCTTTGCAACAATGTGGTACTTCTTTACATTCTCTTTATTTACAGGAATCAGTAAATGTTTGCAAGGGATAAAATTATGATCCTTGCCGTCAGTCAGAGGAATTGTTATAGACGGATCTTCAAAAATATCCATAGCGTCGGAGGCCGGAATTGGTCCCTTTATTCTATCAACAACCTGTACATAATCATTGCATCCGTAGTAATATTGCTCCTTCTTAATCGTAAACTTCATTGGTTTGGAATCATATTGCTGAAGCTGCATTTGGTCTATATACCAATCTGTTCCAAGCAATGATGTATTAACAATTCTCACATCTGTCCTAACACCTTCCACCTCTTGAATATACCACAAAGGGAAAGTATCATTATCTCCGTGGGTTACAAGAATTGCATCTTTATCGCAATTCTGCAAATAATTGTATGCAAGGTCCCGACTGGTATGTCTCCCGCTTCTGTCATGATCATTCCATGTCTGAGATACCATTTGAATCGGTACAAGAAGACATAAGACTCCCGCAACCGCGGAGGCTGCAACAGGCTTCTTTACAAGCTTTTTCATAACTTCAGCCAGCCACATTGCGGCAATGCCTATCCAAATTGCAAACGCATAGAATGAACCGGCATAAGCATAGTCTCTCTCTCTCGGCTGATATGGAGGCTGGTTAAGATATAATATGATTGCAATACCCGTCATGAAGAACAAAAGAAGCGTTACAAAAAAATTTCTCTTGTCTTTCTTGTACTGATACCATAATCCGATAAGTCCCAGAATAAGCGGCAAGAAATAGAAATGATTCTTTGCCCTGCTGTGAACAATATATGCAGGTCCCTCGCTTTGATCCCCAAGTCTCGCCTTGTCCAGGAATGTAATTCCGCTCTCCCAATTTCCTTTGTAAATATCTCCGGGAATACTTGCCTGCAAATCGTTCTGTCTTCCGACAAAGTTCCACAAAAAGTAACGCCAGTACATGAAGTTCATCTGATAATCAAAGAAATACTTCAGATTGGCACCCATAGTAGGTATCTTAGCGTCACTCCCTTCTACATACCGTCCGTTCCCGTTTGTGTATATGTTATAAAAATCTGCATATGAAGGGTCCGCTGAACTGTACATTCTTGGGAAAAACATCTTTGTATCTGAACTGTAAACCGGTTCCGCAGGAGCATCCAACTTCACATATTTGCCGTGCATTATATTGTAATAATGTGGAACTTTTATCTCTTTAAGGGTAGAGGCATATGTCTCTCCGTAAATAAGGGGAGCGCTACCGTATTGCTCTCTGCTCAAGTATCTTACAAGAGTGAAAGGATTATCCGGCTGATACTCGTTTGTTGGAGTATTTACACTTGATCTGATAATCACGACAGCAAAAACCGAATACCCTATCATCATTGTGCCAAGGCACAGCCATATTGTATTCCAAGCAACTTTATTTTTCTTGTAAGTTCTATAAACTCCCCAAAAACAAAGAGCAAGAACCAATACCATAAAAAATGCGGCTCCGCTGTTTACGGGAAGTCCAAAGCCATTAACAAACAACAAATCTGTATATGCCGCAACCTTTGGAGTATAAGGAATAATGAACCATAGAATAGCTGCGAGTATTACAAAAGAAAGCAACAGTGCCTTGAACGCTCCCTTCTTTGTAACAGTATATTTCTTGTAGTAATAAATGAGCACAAGAGCCGGAATTGTCAGCAAATTAAGCAGTTGAACGCCAATTGACAGTCCCATCAGGACGGCAATAAGTACTATCCATCTGTTTGCATATTTCTCGTCTGCCTCCTCTTCCCATTTAAGCATTGCCCAAACAACAACGGCCGTAAACAGAGAGGACATTGCATATACCTCACCTTCAACCGCGGAGAACCAGAAAGTATCCGACCAGCAATACGCCAGGGCTCCAACGGCTCCGGCTGCATACATTGCTATTGCCTCTCCAAGAGAAAACTCTCCTTCCGCCGCTCCGGCCGCATTGCTGCCGTTTGCATACACCAGTTTTCTCTTCTTTTCAGATATTCTCCTAACAAGGTGAACAATAGTAAGATACAAGAAGAAAATAGTCAATGCGGAGCACAACGCGCTCATGGAGTTAATAAGTATTGCGGCATGCATCTTATCTCCAAAGAAGGTAAATGCACGTGCAATTACCTGGAAAACAGGGTTTCCGGGAGGGTGCCCCACCTCTAGTTTATATGAAGATGCAATAAACTCTCCGCAATCCCAAAAACTGGCCGTGGGTTCAATTGTAGAGAGGTACGTAACAGATGCAACGGCTAAAACAACCACCGCCACAATGTTATTAATCCTGTTAAATTTTCTTATTTCCATCAGTTGAATAAAAAATGATAGTGGTTGACAAAGATACTCTTTTACTCCTTTTAATACTACCTTTGCCCAAAATTTTAAGCACTGCAAATTATTAGCCATGACTGATAATAATTATAAAAAAAGACTCGGGGTGATTTATTCCACAAATCCCGATTATGATTATTCTAAAAGCGGTCATGATGCAGAAAACCTAGGCACTCAAACCCTTAAGCCGTCGGAACAGAAGCTGATTGTTATGATTGACCGCAAAGGAAGATCGGGTAAACAGGTAACTCTTGTAAAAAATTTTATTGGAAGCGACGAGGATTTAGAGGTGCTTGCAAAAAAACTTAAGACAAAATGCGGAGTTGGCGGCACGGTTAAAGATTGGGAGATTATAATTCAGGGAGACTGTCGTGATAAAATAGTTACAATCCTCACGGCAGACGGCTACAAGGCTAAAAGGGGAAATTAATCTTACTTAAGGAAATTTCACCTGAAACTCCACGGCAAACGGATTTTGACGGCAGAAAAGATTGTAAATTCAGATGTCTTACATTGACCACACATATTATTTACCTGTACGGCAAGTAGATACGCTTACCCATTCAGCGGCAGCCGGAGCGGAGACGCAAGCCCCCGCAGATTCTGCCGCAACGGTAAATTACCTCTACATTCCTCCGCATTTTACAATTGAACATGAAACTCAGGAACATTCGGTAATTGCAGGAAAAAATTTAGATGACCTTATCAATGAGATTAAAAACGTAAAACCCAATCCTAACAAAAACGTACTGGAACCGATAGCAAACGCCTGGCCGGGGAGTGTAAAAACAACTGCATCTGTTGAGAGTTTTGAGAAAACAGCCATTCCAAAACAAATTGACACATACACAAATCTGGGACTGCTTTTGGTTTTGCTGACGTTTTTTATCATTGGCTGTGAAAGAATAGGAGAGGGTGCTTTCAGAGTGCTTACTTACTCTTTTAATCTTAAAAGAATTAAGGAGATGGAGGGGCAATCCGCACTGGAAACAAGCAGAAATATTATGGCCGTTTTTGGAGTTCTGCTTGTTGCATTTATTATTGCAAATCAAAACGTTACCTATAATTTTATGGGAGATATTCCGGTAATTGCGGCATTTGGAATAATAGTCGTATCTATTGTAATTTATTCCTTGCTTAAATCATGGCTTTTATGGATTTTAGATTACGTAAACGGATCAAGCGCGTTCCGACTGATTAATAAATTTTGGCGAACCTATCTGGCTCTGGGTATTTTAATGTTGCTTGCCGGGGAGATGGTTTTTGCGTTAATCCCAAGCTTGCCGGTTAATGTCATAATAGCTTGGTTAATAATTTGTTGCGCAGTGCCATCTATTTTGTATCTGAATATGGAAAGAAGGGTGATATTTCAAAGCAGATTTTCCATTTTTACTTACATTTTGTATCTTTGCACCTTGGAGATTTTACCGATTGTTTTAATTGTTAAAACAATTTAGATTGACTATGAAGATTAACAAGATTTTAATTTCACAACCTGAACAGGCGGGCGGCAACCCGCATTACACAAATCTAGTAAACAAATATGGAGTTATCATTGATTTCAGACCGTTTTTTAGATTGGAGCCGCTGAGCCTCAGAGAATTCAGAATACAAAGAATTAACATTTCAGATTACACGGCTATTGTATTTACTGCAAAGGCGTCCATAGATGCCTTCTTTCAACTGTGTGAAGAACAGAGATATAAAGTCCCTGAAAGTTTAAAATACTTCTGCATTGGAGAGAATATAGCATACTACCTTCAAAAGCATATTGTTTACAGGAAAAGGAAAATATTTTTTGGTGACGGAACTTTTGATTCCATTGTAAAAAATGCAGTTAATGAGAAGCATAGAGATGAAAATTTCTTAATCGCGACAGCAGATCATTTAAGACCGGAATGGAGCAAAATGTTTGAGCAGGCAAAACTTAAACACAGTTCCGCAGTGTTTGTAAAGGTTGTAAACTGTGATTTAAAGGCCACTGACCTTTCTCAATATCAGTTAATTGCTTTCTACAGTGCTTTGGATGTTGCCTCTCTTAAAGCCAACTATCCTGCATACAAACAGGGTGATACTATGTTTGTAACTTTTGGCAACAGCGCCCAAAAAGCAATGGAAGAGGCAAAGTTGAAGACTACGCTTGCCGGACCAGTAGACGCCTGTCCATCAATGGCTTCTGCTATTGAATATTGCATTAATAACGCAAATACCCTTGTCAATGCACAGGCAAAAGCCTCGGTAAAAAAAGCGGCATCGGTTAAAAAGAGTGTCCCCGCTAAAAAAACTACGATTAAAAAAGCTGCTATAAAAAAGACAACATGCCCCAAAAAAGTTCAGAAAAAAGCACCTTTAAAAAAGAAGAGCGCCTCTGCACGTTTAAAGAGATAGAGGAACTTAAGATTAAAGGGAAGCCGTTGTTCGTTCACCCGTTTAAGACAAGTTGGATGAAAACGGAAGGAGGCATAAATAAGATTCTTATTCTTGCCCCCAAGCGAAACTTTAAAAAGGCCGTTGACCGCAATCTTTTAAGACGCAGAATTAGAGAGGCTTACAGGAAAAACAAAGATATCATTGCCGGGGAGAGTATTGATATTTTTATCAGTTATGTTGCAAAAGATATTTCGGATTACAATTTCATTGAGGAGAAACTCAAAGAGGTTTTAAAAAAAATTGCGGATGCAGTCTCAAAAGAAAAATAGCAAACGGCCAGATCCAGACAAGCAGAAAAGCGCAAGCAAACCGTCTGCATGGAACAAAACTCTTAAGACAACAAAAATCGTCGCAAGTATTCCTTTTCTGGTTCTAATAAAATTCTATCAAATCTGTATCTCCCCTCTTAAGCCGCAGTGCTGCCGGTTTACCCCGACGTGTTCTGCCTATGCGGTTGAGGCGCTGAAAAAACATGGCCCAATAAAGGGCTTGTGGTTAGCTATTTGGAGAATTTTAAGATGTAACCCATGGGGAGGCAGCGGCTACGATCCCGTGCCATAATGAGCTTTTGATCTGCCCGCAATAAAAGTTTAATATCCGCTAATAAGTATCCCCGTAGAACCGACGATATATATAGTCTTTGCCGGCGTCACCAAATTCTTTTGACAATCCGTCAATGTCATCTGTTGGCATATCATTAAGGTTCAACATAATAAGACCGTCAACACAATCATTGAAATCGGGATCAACGTTAAAATTGATAATTTTTGCATTTAGCCTCAGATACTTTTTAAGCAGAGTCGGAAGACGGTACTGCCCGTTGCTAATTTTTAAAATAAACCTATCAAAACTCTCCAGATTATCCATTTTTTTAGCAAGCAGAGCATCAATGTCCACTCTGCCGTAATTTGGAATAAAGGGATTCTTTGGGGTAACCATTACTGAATACTCCGGAATATATTGTTTAAGTCTTAGGTAATAAATCATGGCACTCCTATAAAAAACAGGATACCAAGAACTGATGCTAACGGGCCCTATTAAGTATTTTACCTCTCTGTACCTAAGCATTGCATAAAGCAATCCCTTTAAGAGAAGAAGAAGCGCCAACGTATCTTTCTGATATTCCTTTGCAACAAATGAACGCCCAAGTTCAACCGATTGCTCTAACATTGCGGAAAACTCTGGCTTATAGCAAAATAAAGAATCCGTGTATAAACCGCAAATGCCGTATTCGGCAATTATCTCTTTGCCCAGTCCAAGTCTGTAGGCGCCGGCAAGCGCATTCTTGGAATCATCCCACAACACAAGATGTTTGTAGTATTTATCATACTCATCTGTATCACTCCCCTTGTTGGTTCCTTCCCCCACAAAACGGAAAGCTTCTTCTCTCCTAAGCCCAATCTCCTGCATTATTGCAGGAATATTCTTGTATTCAAAAAGATAGCAAGAGAACTGCCCAACCTGGAAAAGTTTGCTGTCGGGAGTTGCATTAAAGTCGGATTTAATATTATCTATACTTGCAGGGGCGATGAGCGGCACCTGATATTCCCTGCTAACTTCCTCATTTAGATTTGCTTCAAGCGCATATGTCCTGCTCCTCAAATATGCACCAAGTATTTTATTATCCTTATAGTCGGCAATTTCATCTACAGGAACAACGCTTCCTACCCTAAAATGTATTGTCTTTCCTTTCTTGTTATTTAGTTCTCCCGGAAGTCTCAGCGTTCTAAGTTTTGGACTAATTTTACCCAAAAAATGGAAATACGCAGAATTGGTACCGTGGAAATAAACCGGGAGCACAGGGACATTAGCTCGCTTAATCATCTTAATAATAGACGGTTGCCACTCTATGTCTTTTATCACTCCCTCTTCATTGTCATTTGATGATACTTCTCCTGCAGGAAATAAAACCAGCACGCCGCCGCCGGCAAGATGCTGCTCAGCTCCCTTAATTCCTTTGAAGCTGCTCTTCAGATTTGCCTTGTCCGTAAAAGGATTAACCGGTAAAAACTGTTCCTTCATGTTTGGAATCTGAGAAAGGATGAAGTTTGTAAGCACTTTTATATCAGGCCTTACCTTGTTTAGAACACTAATGGCAACTACGCCGTCAATTCCGCCAAACGGGTGATTGGAAACTACAATGAGAGGACCGGTTTTTGGAATAACTTCCAGCGCTTTTGAATTAACGTCAACAGTAACGCCCAGATATTCTATCAAATGATCCGCAAAAGACGCTCCCTTATAATCGGCTATGTGCGAGTAGATTGCATTCATTTTATCAAAGCCCGCAATTTTCATTGCGGCCGCTGCAACCAAAGTACCCGCCACTCCGTGAATTTTAAGTGCGCTCTTGACCTCAGAATTATTAATTACTTTTGTACCCATCAGCTAGTTGAACCATGCCAGTGAGCCACAAAGATACAATAAATTTAAGAGAGAAAATATCTCTCTTGCCGGATGAGCCTGGGGTATACAGATTCCTTAATTCAGACGGCAAAATAATTTACGTTGGAAAAGCTAAAAATTTAAAGAAAAGAGTCAGACAATATTTTGTAGATCCGGACAGATTAAATGCAAAGACACAAGTTCTTGTGAGTAAAATTGCGGATTTACAGCATACTGTTGTAAGCAGCGAGCAAGATGCGCTTCTGCTGGAAAATAATCTTATAAAACAGTATCAGCCAAGGTATAATATTCTGCTAAAAGACAGCAAGAGCTACCCATGGATATGCATTAAGAATGAATCTTTCCCAAGAATGTTCATTACCCGCAGGTTGGTTAAGGACGGCTCTCTCTATTTTGGCCCTTATGGTTCCGCACTGTATGCACACCATTTGCTGGATTTATTCCATTCTCTGTTTAAGTTAAGGAGTTGTTCGCTAAAGCTTAATACAGAGGATATTAACAACGGGAAATTTAAAGAGTGTCTTAACTGGCATATAAAAAAATGTGCAGCTCCCTGCATAGGCAAAATATCAGAAAAAGAGTACAATACTCAGATTGAATACATTAAGAGTATCCTAAAAGGCAATACAAGCCCGTTGGTGAGAGAGTTTAAGGAGAAGATGAATAATGCGTCTGCGGCAATGAAATTTGAAGAGGCGGAAATTTACAAGGAAAGAATGCAAACTTTAAACGCCCACTATAACAAATCTCTGATTGTGCAGCCAACTCTCTCCAATATTGATGTCTTTTCTATTGTATTTTCAGATTCCGGCGCTTATGGAAACTATATGAGAGTCAGCAGCGGATGTATTATTCAAACCATGAATCTGGAGTTAAAAACAAATATTGAGGAGAGCAAGGAGGATATGTTAACGCATTTTATATTAGACGTTTATGATATTCTTGAAAATGTCGGCACAACTCCCAATCCGGAAATTCTTGTACCTTTTGAACCGTCCGGAAAAATCTTTGGGGAGGACAAATATGTACATGTGCCGCTGCGCGGAGATAAATTGAACCTGCTGGAATTGAGCCGAAAAAACGCCACTGAATTTAAGTTCCAGAATTTAAAACAGGACGCCCTAAAAAACCCGGAACACAAGAGCGTATCTGTGGAGATGCTTAAAAAAGATTTGCATCTTCAAAACTCCCCGGTGCACATTGAGTGTTTTGATAACTCTAATATTCAGGGAACTAACCCGGTAGCCTCTTGCGTTGTTTTTAAAAACGGCAGACCAAGTAAAAAAGATTACAGAAAATTTAATATAAAGAGCGTTGTCGGAGCCAACGATTTTGCATCTATGTACGAGGTAGTATTCCGCAGATATTCAAGAATTTTGGATGAAGACGGGGAACTGCCTCAGCTGATTGTTGTAGACGGAGGAAAGGGACAACTGGATTTTGCATACAAAGCGTTGACAGATTTAAATCTGAATAAAAAAATCCCAATCATTGGCATTGCAAAAAGGCTGGAGGAGTTAATAGTGCCCGGTGACCCGACACCATTGTTTTTAGATAAAAATTCTCCCGGACTAAAATTAATTATGCAACTCAGAGATGAGGCGCACCGCTTTGGAATCACTTTCCACAGATTAAAAAGAAGCAAAGGTCAGATAAATTCAGAACTGCGCGATATTAAGGGAATCGGAGAAGAAACTGAAAAGGAACTTCTTCAAAGATATAAAAGCGTTGCAAGATTGAGAGAGATTTCCGCAGAGGAATTAACTGAGTTTGCGGGAGCAAAAGTAGCGCAGGCAATTAAATCCCATTTTGAGAACCATCTTTAATCTTCTGCTTTTCAGAAAATTTCTTTTCCAATACCGACTTCTCTGCCGCTTTTTTCCAAACAATATAACCGTTGATAGAGTTGGCCAGATAAAACAACCACATTATAACCATCTCCGCAGACGCCTCTCCTCCTCTCATGTAGACCACAATCCACATGATAATACTCAGCGTATTAACAAATATCCAAATTGCCCATTGTTCCATATAAGTCATAACCATCAGAATCATAGCTATTACGGAGAGCACGGTGGTTGCCGAATCTTTAAACGGCTGAGGATCATTAATTGCCTTAAGGATAAAACCGCATGCAGCTACAAGAATAATACACGCTAGAATTAAATAAATTCTGTGTACTCGGGACATTTTAAGAGTACTGACAACCGTTTCATCTTTATTCCCCTTTTCATCTGTGCCGCCGCGCTTTTTCATCCATGAGAAAAATCCTATGAATTGCATGGGAAAATAATAAAGCGCATTAAGTGCAAAATCTCCGTATATCTTGTTTTTCAATGATATATATGCATACAGAGAAACATTTATCAATCCAAAAAAGTAATTGAAAATATTTCTTTTAGCACACAGCACATTGCATACAAGTCCGGTGACTCCGGCAACCGCACCAAGAAGACTGAACTGTGCGGCCGCGCCGCTTCCAAATTTAAGATACAGCCAGTAACCAAAATAAAAAATAATGGAACCGGCAATAATAATCCAGTCAAAAAGTTGAAGGGTGTTCTTATTAAAAAGTTTCATAATCAATCAAATGTAATGGAGAAAAGCAGCGCACCGTAATTTTGACCGGCTCCATTGTTTGCATATCTAAATCCAAGGCTTGCAGGATAACCAATTCTAAAGAAATTTCCGTCGAGAATAACATCTCCTCCAAGCGCATGCATATTTTTCCAGCCGCTAAGTTTTTTCAGTCTTCCATAATCTGCAAAAGGAATTATCTGAAGTCTCTTCAGATAGGCAATACATCCAAGGGAAACATCCCCAAGGTAAACCGGTATTGCATAATCTGCCGTCAGCCGCAAATACTTTGTTCCATATTCATCATCCATCCCTCTTGGCATATCAATTTGATTGCCAAGCCAGTATGTATGCCTGCCAATATCCTGATACTGGTATCCGGCTGTGAGTTTCAATCCTTGATTCCAAAAAATCCCCGGGACGTATCCATAAACATACCAGGCATATATAGACCCGAATTTATCTCCGCCGTTTGGATTAAAACCGGTTCTTGCACTCGCCCCAATTCCCCATCTTGGATAAATTTGAGCTGCTGCAACCGGCAACACGCAATAGCCTCTTATTGCCCCTATTAATTGCTGTCTCTCAACATCTTGCTTAACAAATAGTTTTGTGTACAACTCTTGGTCATTTCTGTAACTCCACATAATTTGCGGAGTAATTCCCCTGTTCCAACCGCCGTGATTAAATTGCCAGGGAATATATACAATTGCAGAGGTGCGGATTGAGTGCTTACCCTTATAATCCATCTCATTGTCATTATAATGAACCTGCAATTCAAAGACCGGATAAAACCCTGAATATGAAAATTTTGCATGAACACCGCTCCTGCCATGCAGATAAGAGTAACCAAGCATCCCCGTTGCTGTTCCCAATGTATTTTGTGAATAGAATGTAGCGCCAGGAGCCGCTTCATTTACAAAAGAATCATAGCTTCCGGCAGTTATAGAATTCACATCATAATAAAATGGCGCCCATGAATGCAGTTTAAATAAGTGCTGCAGTTTACCGTAACTCCCGATAGTTACTTCTTCCGCATCCAAATCTTTTTTTAGCTTTGCCATTGGCTCACAGCCTACAGTTTCCTTATATTGCCTGGAAAGTTCCTCAGCTACAACATAATGTGAATTACCAAGCGTGTCTCCCGGAATAGATATTTTTAAAGCGGAAGATTTATATGCTTTAAAACCTCCAGATGTTTTCAACGCGGTATAATATAGATCACCTCCTACAATTTGAGCGGAAGAAATATTAATTGCATCAGAAGCCCTGAAAATTTTACCGCTCTCCGTATTATAACAATACAACATGTCGTTCCCGGAAAAATCAGAAATAAAATAGAGCAATTTGCCCTCCGCACGCAATCTTTTAATTGTCCGGTTTTTAGGAAATATGACCGTTTTTATTTCAGCGCTTCCGCTTAAAACATTTTTAATATTTCCTTCATGCACGTACAAACCTTCTCCTTCATTTGTAATTGCCGTAATATACATTTTTGCTCCAACAGCCGCACTCTCCATTATCTGTCCGTTCATGCTTGTCAATTTGCCCACGGCTTCCCCTTCTCCTACAATTCTTCCGTTGTAAGAGATTGGGGCTCCGGTATTTACAATAATCACACTGGAAATATCTGAAGCCGGGGAATATTCTGTTACAGCTAAATAATCTCCGTACTTGGAAGGATTATACCAGTATGTTCCGGCCTTAAGCAATTTTGTAGTTTCTTCTTTTAAGTCATAAGAGTATATCTGACTATATTTCAACATTTGCCAGCGGGCATCTGCAACAATCTCGCTCCACCAAATCTTTCCTCCGTCATAAAGCAAATTGCTGACAGAACCGTTAAAGCGCCTAAGTACCCGGCTGTTATAGCTCCCGTCATTTTTATCTCTATAAAGCAGTGACAAATAAGAAGAGCTGCCATATCCGGAATATACTGCCAGAAGAGTGTCGGGATTAATAACAGTAATTTTGTCATAATTAACGTAATAGCCGTGCTGCACTCCGGTAACTTTTTTATCAAATGGCAATACGGCTGCCATAGAGTCTGCCGGAATTTTCTCCGGAGCATACAGCTTTCTCATTTTTTCAAATTCGGAACCGGTGAGATATTCTTTGTGACTTTTTCCCGAATAAGTTTTAAATGCATTGGCAACCACATTTACGTTCCAAAACTGCTTAGCCTCAAGAGAGAATATTTTATCTGCAAGATTATAATCGCCGGTTTCATATCTGGCTGCACTATTTATCCAATACCCTAGTGCATAATAGTCTGGAGAGTAGTGTTTTATAGAACCAAATCGCCACTGGTCCCAACTTCTCTCTCTCAATTCCCCTCTCAAATTTGGCACTCTGGTATCAAGCAAAAAATAGGATAAAAAAGAACCGCTCCTACCCCTGCCGGCGTTGCATCTTTCCGTCTCTGCAACCACCGCGTCTCCCTCTAACATCCATCTGGAAGGATAAACTCCGGAACCTAACCCGGTAATCTGGTCTCCCAGAAACCAATAAAGATATTTGTATACGCCCTTTGTAAAATGAGCAACTTGCCAGGCGTGACGCCCCTCATGCATTACCAGTTGTGCTCTCCAATTCTGCGGATAATTTTCAGTTGCCGGAGGAATACCATAAAAATCTATCTGACGCGGAGCCCATACTGTAACCCCATTGCTCCTGGCGTTATACATGTGCAGTACAACGGGAAAACTGTTGCACAGTCCGGAACGCAACCCAATTGAATCTGCCGTTGCTCCATAATTCAACTCCATCAATTTCAAATAATTCCTTGCATTTTTATTTGCAAAAGAAGTATCAATGGTTGTGCCTGATGGAAATGTCTTTGGAAAAATCAGAGTAAAATGCCGAGACTTAGCAATCCCCCATCTTACTCCCGACGGTTCCTCCCCTATATAGTAAAACTGAGCAGAGGCGTGCACAAAACAAAATAGCAGCAGGACTATCGGGAATAAAAGTTTTTTCAAAATCTTCTTATTTAAATAAGAACGCTAAGTTAAAAGAAAAAAATTTTTCTAACTCCTATTTTAGAATTACATTTGCGGGATATGGATAAAACTACTATTGTAAGAAGATGAATGTAGTTTACGGCATTCTAAAACTTCTCGGCGCGCTGGGACTGTTCCTATACGGAATGACCATGATGAGTGAAGCCCTGCAAAAAGTCGCAGGAGACAAGCTTAGGAGTTTTCTCGCCGCAATGACTTCAAATGCTTTCAAGCGAATTCTTACCGGTCTTTGTGTTACAGCAATTATTCAATCCTCCAGTGCAACAACCGTAATGGTTGTCAGTTTTGTTAATGCCGGCTTGCTCTCTCTGTCCCAGTCTATTGGCGTTATCATGGGAGCCAATATCGGAACCACCGTAACGGCATGGCTGCTTGCATTGCTGGGTTTCCAGGGAAGTCTCTCTTCCATAACAATTCCGCTTATTGGCTTTGGCTTTGTATTTATGATGTGCAAGTCAAAGAAGAAAAAGTCTATAGGAGAGATGATTATAGGCTTTGCGCTGCTTTTCCTTGGCCTTGAATTTTTAAAAAATTCCGTTCCGGATTTAAATCATTCCCCTCAAGTAATTGAATTTATCCGCAAGTGGTCCAGCTATGGAAACTGGTCTATAATTCTCTATGTGCTGATAGGTACCGTGCTCACAATCATAATGCAGTCATCAGCCGCCACCATTGCTCTTACATTAGTTATGTGCAATAACGGATGGCTTCCTTTTGAATACTGCGCTGCAATGGTACTCGGAGAAAATATTGGAACTACCATCACTGCAAACTTGGCTGCAATGGTTGCCAATGCATCAGGAAAACGAGCCGCCAGGGCGCATACTATATTCAACTTATTTGGTGTCATTTGGGTTGTTACCTTATTCCATCCGTTCCTGAAGCTTGTCTCATGGGTTATTATGGGATTGGGCATGGATAATCCCCTAATGAGCGGAGCTTCCAATACTTCACTGCTATGCTCAATTGCAATGATGCACTCTTTGTTCAACATCTGCAACACTATGATTTTGGTGTGGTTCACTCCACAGATTGTCAGTATTGTTACAAGACTGGTTAAGAGTCCAAAAGAGGAAGAAGTTTACAGATTGCAGTACATTCAGGGGGGTCCGTTAAGCACAGCGGAACTTTCTCTTGGCCAAGCAAAAGAGGAAATTTTGCATTTTGTTCAACTGTGCCGCAAGCAATATGGCTATGCCAGAGAAGCTCTTAATACAACGGATAATCAAAAATTTGAGGATCTTTACCGCAAACTGGAACACTATGAGCTTATCACAGACCATGTGGAATTTGAGATTGCAAAATACCTTAACAGTTTATCTGAAGGGGTTTTGAGTGATGAGTCCGCCAGAAGGCAACAGGCCATGTATAAGATAATCAGTGAGCTGGAGAGTCTTGGAGACAGCGGCTTTAACATGGGCAGAATTTTGCAAAGACGCAATGTGCACAATACAACCTTTGACCAAACCATGCTGAAAAAACTGAACTATATGATGGACTTGCTGGACAAGGGCTTTAATGCAATGGAAACCAACATAAAACTTGGATATGACCATATTACAGATATATCAAATGCCCAAGATGCGGAACAAAACATCAATGAGTACCGCAACAACTTAAAAGAAGAACATCTGCTTAATCTGGAAAATAATTCATACGGTTACCTTACAGGAGTATACTACATGGACTTCATTAATGAGTGCGAGCATGTAGGAGACTTTATGATTAACATTTCAGAAGCCATAATTGAAATCAAATAGCCTCCTCCGGAACAAAGATACCGCTCTATCCCACCAGCCAAACCATTACATGATTTGCAAATACTTCATATTGCAATTCAAACTCCTCCTCTTCATTTTCAGTCTTACCGTCTTCATTTACAATATACTCATCTACAGGATATTTAAAAACAGCATCTATATCGCCTTCATCCCGCACGCTGAATTTTTTAATCTCCATATCTCTGGAGAAATCAACATCATGCCTTCCCATTCTTTTGTAAAGAGCCTCTTTTGCACACCAGTAAATTGCAAGCTGCAGCGTTCTCTCTTTTTTACGCTCATCATCGTTCTCCTTTTCATCCAGCAAATCATCCAGCTCATCTTCAGACAACGCCTTCTTTTCTACTGCAGAAAAATCTCTATCCAAACATTCAATGTCAATTCCCACATCCTCAGTTGGATTAGTGATAATTGCCACAAAATTATTTGTGTGAGTTATGCTGATATGCGTCATATCATTCATTAGATAAGGGCTTCCGTTATCATGATGCCCAAGATATGCCGGCTCTTCAAACATGATTCCAATAAGAGCTCTCACAGCCAGTCTCTCTTTTCTCAGTTGTGCGCTTTTAATAAGGAACAAATCATCCAGTTCTTCTTTAGGAACGCAAATGATTTTAAGGAGTTCTTCTTCCGTCTCTTTAATCTCCCAAACGGCAATTGTAGTTCCGTTTTTTAACTCTTTCTTAGTAAACAGTCCCATATATGTTTATGATATATTTTTATTATTAGTTATCATTTTATTCTCCGCGGTTTCCTTGTCGCTTTCATCAGTAATTTCTCCAACTATCTCTTCCAGAATATCTTCCATGGTTACAATACCATCCATTCCTCCATATTCATCAACAACTATTGCAAGATGTTTTTTCTTGGCGCGGAATTCTTCCAGCAAATCGATTGTTTTTTTAGACTCAGGCACAAAGTACGCCTCCCTTATGTGACCATGCCAGTCAAATTTCTTTACCTGAGAGGTCTTGCTTATATTTTGAGCCATGTTTTCAGGTAACAAAAAAGGCAGCATATCCTTGATATACAGGAATCCGCGGATATCATCCAATTTATCTTTATAAACGGGCAGTCTGGAGAAGCCGCACTCTGTTGCAACTTTAATCACATCTGCATTGCTCATCTCCATATTCAAAGTTACAACATCAACTCTCGGCGTCATAACTTCCGTTACACTTTTCTTTGGCAGTGAAAGTATTCTCTTAAGTATTTTTTTCTGTTCCGGATTAGAAGGGATTGTCATCTCCACAGCGCCGTTCAAATACTTATAAGGGTCTTCTTTAACATCCTGAGATACACCGATATCCGCATTTTTTGTAAAAAGTTCCATAAGTTTATTTATTGGAGCGGCAATGGGTCTCAAAACTGAGAGCGGTGCACTCATCATTCTAGAGAAAAATACAGGCCTGCCGGTACCAATAAGCTTGGGCATGGCCTCGCCAAACAGCACAAGAACAAATGTTACAACTATTGTGCATACAACAAATTCCAAAATCGGATGTCCCGTAAAATCAAACAACCTGGAAATCAGTGCAGATGAGAGCAAGATTATTAAAATGTTTACCAGATTGTTTACTTGAAGAATCGTTCCAAGCAACTCATTTGGTTTGGAAATCAGATGAATAACCTTTTTGCTTCTACTATCTTTCGCCTTGCGCAGCTTATCTGTTTCTTGCGGAGACAAAGAGAAAAAGGCAGCCTCGCTGCCACTCATAAGGGCGGAGCAAAACAATAAGAGGACTATGCATATCCCCATCAATAATGATGTTGCCTGACTGCTGCTAAAAAGAATTATTAAGCTACAACTGGGGGGTTCCACAGATTAATAAACGTATTGGTTAATACGCAAATATATAAAATTTCACCAATTAACTAAAATTTTGCGGCCAACCGGATGGATTATGCCGCAATTATTATTTTCTGCTAGGAATAGTTTCTAATAGAAAATAATTTATATATTTGCAATATAAAACTACACAACAATGGAACCAATCTGTACTTTAAAAGAGGTATACAAAGAACTATACAAATTTGAAAAAGAATTCTCTGCAGAGAATGATATAACAATTAATGAGGCAATGCTGCTTTGCTGCATGAAAGAGGGAAAAGAACGCTCTGCGGGAGAAATTTACAAATATATAGGGCTCTCTGCATCAAGAGGTTCCAAAATTATAACGGCCGCAGAGAAAAAGGGTTTTTTGGTGCGCTCAATTGCAAAGGAAGACCACAGGCAGATGTTGTTCAATTTATCGACTGTCGGGAAAAAGAAAGTTGAGCAAATGCAGAAAAGCAAAGTGAGTACAAAACAATTATACAACGTTATATTAAATCTGTTAAAATAAACACAATGAAATATTTGATTATAGGCGGAGTAGCCGGGGGAGCTTCGGCTGCAGCAAGATTAAGAAGATTAGATGAAAAGGCTCAAATTATTCTATTTGAAAAGGGGAATTATGTCTCTTATGCAAACTGCGGCTTGCCATATTACATTGGCGGGGCAATAACAGACAGGGCAAAACTTTTTGTGCAGACGGCAAAAGGTTTTCACGACAGATTTAACATAGACATTAGAACAGAGCAAGAGGTAATTGCTTTACACCCTGAGAAAAAGAGCATTTCTGTTAAAGAACTATCATCAGGAAAGATTTATGAAGAAAGTTATGATAAACTTGTTCTTTCTCCCGGAGCAGAGCCGATTAAACCAAATCTTTCCGGAATAAATGATGAGAGGATTTTTACACTCCGTAATGTTAGCGATACGGATAAAATAAAAATGTACATCAACGGACACCAGCCTAAAAAAGCAGTTGTGATAGGAGGCGGATTTATTGGGCTGGAAATGGCTGAGAATCTTCATCATGCAGGCGCGCATGTTACTGTTGTTGAGATGAGCAACCAGGTAATGGCTCCAATAGATTTTTCTATGGCGGCAATTGTTCATCACCATTTAGTTTGCAAGGGGGTGAATTTAATTTTGAATGACGGGGTAAAAAGCTTTACGGGACAGGGGAATTTTTTGACGGTAGATTTGCAAAGCGGCAAATCCGTTCAGGCGGATTTTGTTTTGCTGAGTATTGGAGTGCGTCCGGATATTGCCCTTGCGGAAAAGGCGGGTCTGGAGATTGGCAAGTTGCATGGAATTGCCGTAAATGAGCATCTTCAAACATCCAATCCTGATATCTATGCTATTGGAGATGCAATAGAAGTTGTACATGGTGTAACGGACACGGCGGCTAAAATCGCCCTTGCCGGACCTGCAAATAAACAGGGAAGAATTGCGGCCGATAACATTGTTGAAGGAAACAGAGAAAAATATGAAGGAACTATCGGGACATCTGTAGCAAAAGTATTTGACCTTACGGTTGCCTCATCCGGAGCTAATGCAAAGATGCTTAAGAGCGCTAATATTCCCTATGTCTCTTCTTGGACGCACCCGTCTTCACATGCGGGGTATTATCCCGGTGCGCTAAATATGGATATTAAAATCTTATTCTCTCCGGATAACGGAAGATTGTTTGGAGCGCAAATAGTTGGTTACGACGGAGTTGACAAGAGGATAGAAATGGCGGCTCAGGTGATTCAAAAGAGAGGGACCGTTTATGATTTGGCAAAACTTGAACATGCTTATGCCCCGCCTTTCTCCTCTGCAAAGGATCCTATGAACATGGCGGGCTTTGTGGCTGAAAATATTTTGGAGCATAAAGTAGAAACCGTTACATGGAGAGATATAGAGACCCTTCCGGAAGATGTTGTTTGCGTGGATGTTAGAACTCCGGTTGAATACGGTCTCGGCTCTATTCCGGGATTCAAAAATATTCCGGTTGATGAGCTGCGCTCCAGAATGAGCGAACTGCCAAAAGACAAAATGATAGTTTTAACATGTGCTGTTGGCTTGAGGGGATATCTGGCTTACAGGATTTTAACTCAGAACGGTTATGCCAATGTTAAAAATCTGTCGGGAGGATACAAGACATGGGAGGCTGCAACAGAGCCTTTGAGAAATGCAGAGAGCGGCAGTGCAAATTGCAAGTCTGAACCTGCTGAAAAACAGGTTGATAAGGTATTAATGCTGGATGCGTGCGGTCTGATGTGCCCCGGTCCGATTATGAAATTGAAAGAGGTGTATGAGAAAATGAAAGAGGGAGAGACTTTGCAGATTAAGGCAACGGACCCGGCTTTTGAGAGAGATGTACAGGCGTGGTGCAAAGTTATTGGGGCAAAATTAAATTATGCCCGCACAGAAGGGGGAATTGTAAATGCGTCTCTTACAAAGGAAAAGCAGCAGGAAACGCCGGAATATCATTGCTCAATGGAGGGCAAGAACAAAACCTTGATAGTATTTAGCGACGATTTGGACAAAGCTCTGGCTTCTTTTGTTTTGGCAAACGGTGCTGCGGCAACCGGAAAGAAAGTTACTATGTTCTTCACTTTCTGGGGATTAAACGTTATCAAAAAGAATAATAAGCCGTATGTAAAGAAGGATATTTTTGGAAAGATGTTTGACTTTATGTTGCCGTCCTGCAGCAAACAACTTGGACTTTCCAAGATGAATATGTTTGGCATTGGCAGCATTATGATGCGTCACATTATGAAACTCCGCCGCATAGACAGTTTGGAGAGTCTGCGCAGGCAGGCTATTGATAACGGGGTGGAAATGATTGCCTGCACAATGAGCATGGATGTAATGGGAGTAGCCAAAGAGGAACTGCTGGATAATGTTGTACTTGGCGGAGTTGCAAGCTATATGGAACGCGCAGAACAGGCGGGTATGAATTTGTTTATCTAAGATTGTAATCCCAAACCTCTCAAAACAAACACGATTATAACAAAAAACCTCGGAGAATTCTCTCCGAGGTTTTTTGTTCACGCCCGATGTTCCCAGGGTCGAAAGTCTGCGACCAGAACTAGCATGCAACTTACTAAGGTAGGGTTATTCTAAATATGTTTCTTAATCGCCTTTAATTCTGCGACTTATGAAAATAATTTAAAAAATCTTTTATACTCCTTTTAAGTTTTATCTTCCTTGTTGTCTTTTTATCCAAAACAGGGTACGCTACCTTGATAAAATCTGCTGAAATGGAATCCTGAAATTCATAATCGTGTTCGTTATAATAGTCTGCAGTATCCTTTGGCCCTATGACTGTACCTTTGGGAATGGGAAGATATGTTATTCTCTCTTTCTGGTACGCTATTATATACCTAATAGGTTTATATGGAAGCCGATAGACAACGAAATGATCGTATGACTTGATTTTGTGAAGGGAACTCGAATCCCGCGGAAGTATATAAATTATTTTAAATGCATTAATAAAATCTTCTTTGATTTTATTGTTTGCAAAGCAAAAACCAGGACAAGTCAAATCTTGATTATAGTAAAACACGTCTGCCCTTTTAAGAAAATTACTTACAGCCCCCTTGAAGTAATTGATGCTGGTATCAGAAAATATATAATATTCTTCTGTTATCGAGTTATATCCAAGCACTGCGTCCCTAATGTTTATTTCCTTGACAAAGAAATTGTTAACAGTATCTTCTTTCTCCTCTTCTTCAACCATCTCCCTAACAAATCTATAAGTCATTGTATGTTTTGAACAATTCGACAGAAGCGGGATAAGAAATAACATCGTTATTATAGCATAGCGTTTCATGACTTTGTTTATAAATTAAGTCCTTGTTTTCTCAAAGCGTCATTAATAATCTCATCAATAGTTTTTTGGGATGGAACGCTTCTTCTATTTGGATCCGTAAGATCTTTTGTCATTATCCCTTGATTGGTGTGTCCCGCTCCAAGCGTGTGCCCCATTTCATGAGCCCCCGTTTGACCATTTTGTGAATATTTCTCCCTGACAATTATATCTTCTCTACCGGTCGTAGATCCCGAAGTTTCTCCATGGCTGTCTTTGTCCTTACTATCTTTGGGAACCCCGATGATATATGAATTACCAATAGGATCTCTACTTGCCTTTATCGGGGCAAAATTCGGACTATCTGTTGGAATAATATTAATCTTGAATTTGACGGAATATGACTTGCCTGTTTGAGATTTATACCGGAATACTCGACTTGTCCACACTTGTGCCGATTTCTCTGCAGATTCTTCTGCGGCATTTCCGCCTGTATAATAATTCGATCTTACCGTGATTTTATTTTTCTTTACAACTATGGAATCGCGCTTGCCGTCAGGATCAATGTTAATGATAGGATTATCCGCACAGTACGTGTAACCGCTTGTCCCATAGTGCTTTTCGCTCATCGGGTCCGGCCTTGTCCATCTTCCTGTCACCTCATCATACTCTCTTGCTCCGTAATCCAGCCAGTTGACACCTCCCGTGATCTGTACCTCCTTGCCGTTGTATTTCCATCTGTTTGAGGATGTTGTTGGGTATGTATTCCCCGTTGTCATTCTCTTGCCGAACGGGTAGTAATCATTGCGCTCTACCACATTTCCGTTTGCATCTGTTATCACTCTCACACTCCCAAGATGATCAGTAGTGTAGTAATATGGTGAAAGTGTGCCGTTTACATTGATGATCCTTCCGCCCCCAAAGTCCGTGCTCTCAAAGGTGTAGGTAATTTCATGATTAATAAAAAAAATCCTATTTATTTCCCTACAAATCATTGTATTACTCTTTCATTGTTCCGTTTTTCAATGCGAGTTAAAATTTTTCCCTTTTCAAATAAAATGTCCTTTTCCATGTTTCTTAATAAAAAAATTTCAGGGAATGAACTATTTCTCACGATGGCTTGGCCCTGGAAGGAGGTGGAATCAATAACGGATCAGGAAAATCATCAAAAGTTATAGAATCAACTTTTATTCTGCCCTTGTTTATGATAATCTTTATGCCAATAATAGGCCATGAGTCAAAAAGTCGACCATACTCCTTATTAAACTGTCTAATTGCCGGCACATTCCATCTGCTGATTAAATTACGCATATAATCTGGAAAATTGTGACCGCCAAGTATATCAAATCCATCAAATGTAATCTTACCACCAACTTCATGTGTATAACTGATATGTTTATCTTTATTCCACATCTCTCCATAATAAATTGCTGTTTCACCGTCGAAAGTTTCCAAAATAAAGAGAGTATCACTATTGACAAAAACATCTAAACTGTCCATTGCGATAAGTTTATTGCGTAAATAATAAGAACTCCCTCCATCTTTTGCCTTTGAATATATTGCAGAATTAATTTTTCTGAGAAAATCTTTATTCTTAATTGGAATTTGAAATGAAATCAATAGTATCGTAAATAATAACGTCATTTTCATAATAAATATGTTTTAATAATGGAATGGCATTTCATTTTTTTTCAACGGCAAATAGTTCGTATGTCCATATTTATTGTAATAAATACTTTCATTAGTATTCGCCCTGATAATTCTTGTATTGGGATCGATTCCTCCTGTTTCATAAGAAGAGTATGATGCTCTAAGTGGTATATTATTTTCAGCTCTTAATTTGTTCTCTATATGTGTCGCATAAAGTTCTGCATAAGGAATATTTATAATTTGGCTGTTTAGTAATGTTTCTGTTACCCAAGTATTATTATTTATTGTACCGCTCCAAACATCCTGGACATGTGCCATCTCATGGCCAAGCCCAATGAAGGACGGCCGTGTGGTGCTTCCATTCTGGTCTGGCCCTCCATTTGTACCGCTTGAATTCCATAATATATATGCTCCATTTTCATTATCTGCTTTATTAATCGTTCTGTTAACTATATCTGTATTATTTGTAGAAGTCATCAAATCATTGACTAATTCCGCTCCGGTAGGTCCACCTTGACTTAAATCGCCTAATGCGGTTGTCAATTGTCCAACAAATTTGTCATTGCCTGAGTAAGAATTTCCTTTTGAATCAAGGAATCCATAGTTGCCTTTTGAATCTTGCCCATAATGGTAACGTGAATTGGTAGTTGTACTGTTTCCATTAGCATCCTTGGTCGTATTATAAGTCGAAACCCAAATACTATCTCCGTTAACGTCTATATTGCATGATGGATTGTTTGCCGCATACTGATATAATGAAAGTGATGGGTATCTTTCTGAATAAGCATCTGGCTTTACAAACCGTCCTATCACCTCATCATATTCTCTTGCTCCGTAATCCAGCCAGTTTACGTTGCCCGTGGTCTGTACCTCCTTGCCGTTGTATTTCCATCTGTTTGAGGATGTTGTTGGGTACATGTTCCCCGTTGTCATTCTCTTGCCGAACGGGTAGTAATCATTGCGCTCTACCACATTTCCGTTTGCATCTGTTATCACTCTCACACTCCCAAGATGGTCAGTGGTGTAGTAATATGGTGATAAAGCGCCGTTTACATTGATGATCCTTCCGCCCCCAAAGTCCGTGCTTTCAAACGCATAGCTTGTGCCTGTCTTCTTGAATACCATAGAGCCAAGGTACAGATAACCGTTGGACAATGAGCTGTTTGCATTGTCCTGCACCATCACCTTTGTCCCGTCTGCAAGATAGGTGTAAGCGCATTTTAAGGTTCCGTTTTGTTCAACACTCTGCGGCATGCCAAAGAGATCATAGGTGACATCAAGATTCATCCTTCCGTCGTGAGTCATGTTGCCGTTCTCATCATACGTGTAATTTGCTCCGCTCAAGGCAGTTCGGCCGTTTGTCCCCGCAAGGTTCATTAGCTTGTTGCCGTTATAGGTGTACGTGAAATTGTCCTCCGGCGTTGCGGTGTCTGCCCCGTACCTGCCGAGGGTGAGGATGTTGCCGTTGGCATCATAGCTCAGGTTCCTCTCCGTGAAGGTGCTGCTTGCAGTTGTGCCAGCCCCTTCATATCTGTTTGTATTTGTCAGACGGCCCATATTGTCATAGCTGAAGCCAAAGGTGGAAGTGGCTTAAGTTTTGTATTTTATTAATAACCCCAATTAATTGAATAATAATATTCTAACAATACTACATAACGATAAAGACATTTGCTATTAAAAGCAATATCCGTCACATTCTGTAAGTATTCTGAATAATCAGCATATGTATTTCTTTTAAATTCCAAGTTTCTCATTAGTTTTTCCAGCGCTTTAAGATCTCCGTATTGTTTCATTACATTGTCGTAATATTTTGTAGAGAAAACAAATGAAGACCTAACTGTAGGGTATTGCAAATCTTGATAAGGATCATACTTTACAAACAGATTTACATATGATTGCTTAATACTATCATTTTTTAATAAATCAAATAATTCCAAATAAGATTGTTTGTTGTTTTTAACCAAAATATGCCTATTAATTAATTCTTGTTCAATGCTTTGCATTGACCTAATAAAATTAAAATCTGAGCCATCGGGAGATTGAGAAGCTAAAATATAATTCTCTAAAAAAAGCTCCTCTATCTCGTTTTGTTTTAGTTTTGATTGCTTTTTACCACTTAAAGTTTTATACTGCCTATGAAACGCCGAAGTGTCATCAATCAAGCTTATATCTGTTTCTACTGGTATATACTCTCTTGATAATTTGCAATTCTTGATTTGTCCGCAAGATGTAACGACAAATACTAATAATATGTCAAGAAAAATTACTTTCATTTTAAAAAGTAGTCATATATTGAAGATGCATTTTGAGCATGTCCTGTAATAAATAGTTGTACTAACGGATATTGGCCATTTGAATCGTTGGAAGAAAATCGTATTATATTGTATAACATTTTGTCTTTTTTAACAAATGAAGGGCCTATTTCATATGGACTATTATATATGGTTTGTGCACCTAGAACGGCATTCGTGTTGTAATAAACGGGGAAAGTCTCATGATGTATTGACATCGTAGCATTTCCCGCAATACCTTTCATAGCTCCGCCCCACATTGTAGTAGTTCCGTTATCTATATTAGAAAAATAATCGGAGAAACTCATTGTGTCTCCTGATTTTTTAGAATGGTTTAATCCAAAAACTAATTGGTCAAACTGTCGCTGTTCTGTGTTTTGTTTTGATCCCAAATCCAATTTTAACACTTCACTACCGGTAGCTTTTTCTACCGACGTTCCTGAAATTTTGGTCCCTTCCTTGATTTGAGAACTGCTAATTTTTTGTTCCTTGATAATATTATTTGCCGTTTTGGCGTTTAAGTTATATTGCCTAATTAGTGTATTAATATTATCTCCTTTTTCGGCAACGTAACTAACTCCATTTATCTTGTCATATTCCGGTTTCCATATTGATTTTCCATTAGGGTCCACTAAACTTATCGGATTATCCACACAGTAAGCATAACCACTTGTCCCATAGTATTTCTCGCTCATCGGATCCGGCCTGGTCCACCGTCCTATAACCTCATCGTACTCCCTTGCTCCGTAGTCAAGCCAGTTCACGTCGCCCGTAGTCTGAACCTCCTTGCCGTTGTATTTCCATCTGTTTGAGGATGTTGTTGGGTATGTATTCCCCGTTGTCATTCTCTTGCCGAACGGGTAGTAGTCATTTCTTTCAGTGACATTTCCTGAAGCACCTGTTATCACCCTTACACTCCCAAGATGATCAGTAGTGTAGTAATATGGTGAAAGAGTGCCGTTTACATTGATGATCCTTCCGCCCCCAAAGTCCGTGCTTTCAAACGCATAGCTTGTTCCCGTCTTTCTGAACACCATTGAGCCAAGGTACAGATAACCGTTGGACGATGAGCTACTTGCATTGTCCTGCACCATCACCTTGGTCCCGTCTGCAAGATAGGTGTAGG